>Ga0210390_10000042_pt1 | contig 132238 bp, 123 predicted proteins | sample IncBWH11OmetaG_FD_161050 | JGI IMG/M metagenome (GOLD analysis project Ga0210390, IMG submission 161050) | Forest soil microbial communities from Barre Woods Harvard Forest LTER site, Petersham, Massachusetts, United States - Inc-BW-H-11-O ... | reverse complement strand
ATTGACCGTCGCGGTCGCGCAAGTGGCCGGACTGAAACCCGGCACCTTCATCCACAGTTTCGGCGACACCCATCTTTATCTCAATCATCTCGAGCAGGCGCGCTTGCAGCTTTCGCGCCAGCCGCGGTCGCTGCCCAAGCTCACCATGAATCCCGACGCCAAAGATCTGTTCGCGCTCTCCTACGAAGATTTTTCGCTCGAAGGCTACGATCCGCATCCGCACATCAAAGCGGCGGTCGCGGTGTGAGAGCTTCTAGCTCTGGGTTCTCTTCAGCAGACAGGCACTATGACATCGCAGCCAAAATCGGAGGGCCCTGCTAAGGGGACCCTTCTAATTGTTGGAGGGATAGTTACACCGGTAACAGCATCTATCGCGACCGAGTTAGGCGGTATGCGTTGGGTCATAATTCCGACAGCGAAAGGTCCCGGCAATTATGAAGGATACCAAGAGGGTGGCCTCAACCTTCAGAAACCTACGGTGCTTCACGCCCCCGACCGCGCAACGGCCGATGCCGAAGAATTTGTAGCCCCACTTAAGGAGGCAACGGCCGTTTGGTTTTCAGGCGGCCGGCAATTTCGTTTGGTTGATATCTACAAAGGGACTAAAACAGAAACGGAATTACGAGCGGTTTTGGAGCGCGGCGGTCTTATCGGCGGGACGTCCGCAGGCGCAACGATTCAGGGATCATACCTCCTGCGTGGCGCGCCATCAGAAGACAACCGAATCTTGTCGTACACAGGCTATGAAGAAGCTTTCGCATACATTTCCAACACGGCGATAGACCAACACGTGACGGAACGTCGTCGCGAATACGATTTAGCATGCGTCGTTGCCCGGTATCCGAATCTGTTGGGCATTGGCATTGACGAACGTGCCGCCGTTCTCGTCCAACAGAACATCATGGCCGTCATCGATAATAGAGTTCTTATCACGGATGGCGCTTTTCATAATGGCCGTCCGTTCTATGCACTGCAGACGAACGACCGTTTCGATTTGGCTACGTGGACTAAGACTACTTAGCAAAGGCTAATGCAGCGAGATTATCCTTTGATTGCGCCGCAAATCGTCCTTCTCGCCGCCGTCGCCGAGAACGGCGTCATCGGCCGCGACAATGCGCTGCCGTGGCGGCTCAAGTCGGACATGCAGCATTTTCGCATCTCCACCATGGACAAGCCGGTGGTGATGGGGCGCAAGACTTATCAATCGATCGGCAAGCCGCTCAAAGGCCGCACCACCATCGTCGTCAGCCGCGATCAGCTTTTCGCCGCGCCCGGAATTGTGGCGGCGCCGAGCCTCGCCGCCGCTCTTGAAGCAGCCCGCGGCGACGCGCTGCGGCGCGGCGCGAGCGCCGTCATCGTTGCCGGCGGCGGCGACATTTATATGCAGGCGATGCCGGTGGCGACGCAGCTCTTAATCACCGAAGTTCATAAACGCGTGGACGGCGATGCGCGTTTTCCGGCGATCGACCTGGAATTGTGGCGTGAAATCGCGCGCAGCGCGCACCAACCGGCGGCGGATGACGAGGTTTCGTTCGATTTTGTCGTCTATCGGCGCATTAACGCCGCCGCAACGAAGCCTTACGGCGCGTCATAACTGCGCGTTGTAAGGGACCCTGCCCTACCCTATAACCCCGGCAAATAGGCCGCAGCCAGTATCGGCGGATTTGGAGCTGGCATTCAGGGAGTTCATTAATGCCGTGGAGCAACCAATCCGGCGGCGGCGGGCCGTGGGGTTCTGGATCGCGGGGGCCTTGGGGCGCGGGCCCGCAACAGCCCGGCGGCGGCCCGAAGCCGCCCGATCTCGAAGAGTTCCTGCGCCGCGGCCAGGACCGGCTGCGCGACTGGATGCCGGGCAATCTCGGCGGCCGCGGCATTGCCGTGATCGCGCTATTGGCTATCGCGCTGTGGGCCATGTCCGGGTTCTTCCGCGTCGAGCCCGACGAGATCGGCGTGGTGCTGCGCTTCGGCAAATTCATCCGCGAGGTGCCGCCCGGCCTGAATTATCATCTGCCCTATCCGGTCGAGACCGCGCTCACGCCCCCGGCTTTGCGCGTCAACAAGATCGACATCGGCTTCGACACGCGCCGCAGCGGCTCGCTGCGCGACGTCGAGGAAGAGAGCCTGATGCTCACCGGCGATCAGAACATCGTCGACGTCGAATTCTCGGTGTTCTGGCGGGTCAAGCCAAATTCGGTCGGCGACTATCTGTTCAACGTCGCCGGTCCGGCGTCGACGGTGAAGGCGGTCGCCGAAAGCGCCATGCGCCAGGTGATCGGGCACTCCGACGCGCAGCCGCTGCTCGCCGGGTTTCAGCAAACCGGCGCCGCCCCGACACCAAGCGGCCAAGCCGGGGTGCCGATCGTCGACACCGCGACGCAAGTGCAGGATCTGATGCAGAAGATCCTCGATTCCTACAAAGCCGGTATTCTGGTTCAGAGCGTCCAGATTCAGACGGTCCAGGTGCCGGCGAAAGTCATCGATTCCTTCCGCGACGTTCAGGCGGCAAACTCGGACCTCATACGCGCGCAAAACGAAGCCCAGACCTACGCCAACCGTGTCGTGCCCGAAGCCCGGGGCCGTGCCTCCAAGATCCTTCAGGACGCCGAAGCCTATCGCGAACAGACCGTCGCCGACGCCAAAGGCCAGACCTCGCGTTTCCTGCAGATCTTCCAGCAATACAAGAACGCGCCCGACGTGACCCGCCAGCGCATCTATATCGAGACCATGGAGCGCGTGCTCGGCGCGGCGGAAAAGACCATCGTCGATCTCGGACCGTCGAGCAGCGGTGTCCTGCCCTTCCTGCCGCTCGGCAGTCCGCCGCCGGAGCAGCCGGCGCCGCAGCAACAAACGGGAGGCAACAAATGAGGCCGGGTATCGTCGGCATCGCCGTTGCCATCCTGCTGCTGATTGCCGTTATCGTCGGCTACAGCACCTTCTTCACGGTCTATCAGACGCGGCAGGCTCTGGTGGTCCGCCTGGGCGAGCCGGTGCACGTCTTCACCGAGCCGGGTCTGCACGTCAAGATCCCGTTCATCGACAGCGTCATCTATATCGACAAACGCATTCTCGCGGTCGAATCGCAGGCGCACGATCTGAACCTGCAGAGCCAGGACAATTCGAACGCGCCTCAGGTGGTCGGCCAGCAGATCGATGTCGACGCTTTTGCGCGTTATCGCATCATCGACCCGCTCAAATTTTATCAGACCGTCGGTGCGGAAGGCGCCGACTCGCAGCTTGCGATTTTCCTCACTTCGGCGGCGCGACGCGTGCTCGGCAGGGCGACGCTGGCCGATGTCGTGCGCAATAAGCGCGAGGAGTTGATGGGACAGATGCGCGACCAGATCGAGCAGGACGCGCGGCCGTTCGGCATTCAGATCGTCGACGTGCGCATCCGTCGCGCCGACCTGCCGGAACAGAACAGAGACGCGGTCTACGCGCGGATGCAGACCGAGCGCCAGCGCGAAGCTGCCGAGTTCCGCGCGCTCGGCTCGCAGAAGAGCCAGGAGATCCGCGCCAAGGCCGATCGCGACGTGACGGTGCTGACCGCGGAAGCGAATTCCCAGTCCGAGCAGATTCGCGGCCAAGGCGACGCCGAGCGCAATCGCATCTTTGCCGACGCCTATAACCAGGATCCGGGCTTCTTCGTCTTCTATCGCTCGATGCAGGCTTATGACAGGAGCCTGGCGCGCAGCGACACCCGCCTGGTGCTGCGGCCGGATTCGAATTTCTTCCGTTATTTCGGCGATCCTTCGGGCAAGTCGGCGGCGGACGGCGCAGCGGTGCAGCCGGCGCCGGGGCGATCGAGCGGCGCGGCCGGCGCGAACAAATAAAACGCAAGTCTAAAACGTAAGTCGAATTGCAATAAAAGACCCTTGAGAGCGACAGGCCGGGTTGATGACGGATTTCCTTGCCGCGCTCGGCCTGGTCTTTGTGATCGAAGGTATTCTTCTCGCGGCGTTCCCGGGCGGCGCCAAGCGGACCATGGCGAGCGTGATGGAACTGCCTGACGGCTCGTTGCGCATCGCCGGCATCATTGCCGCCGCCGTCGGCCTCGTCATCGTTTGGTTGATCCGCAGCTGAGCCCGGAACGAATTCTGGAGCCGCTTTTCCGCCCCAATCCGGCCGCTAATTAACGGCTGACCGGTAATGGCCTTGCGTCCGGGGCGGGACGAGGGCACCTTTCCGGCACGCCTTTCCCAACGAGTCGAACGCCAGGAGCGCCGACGTCCATGACGTCTCTCGACAAGTCTCGCGACAGATTTCGCATGCAATGCACCGTCGCAATGGCCGCGATCGCCGCGGCGCTCGTTCTGTCGCCGGCGCGGCCCGCCGCCGCCGCCTCGCGCGGCCCCGACAACATTGCCGACGTCGCCGAACAGGTCATCGACGCGGTGGTCAATGTCTCGACCTCGCAGAAAGTCGATCCGCATGTCGAAAACCTTCCCGACGTGCCGCCCGGCTCGCCGATGGAGGATTTCTTCAATCAGTTCTTCAAGAACCATCGCGGCGGCCCCGGCGATCAGGATCAGATGCCGCACCGCGTGACCTCGCTCGGCTCCGGTTTCATCATCGATCCGTCGGGCATTGTCGTCACCAACAATCACGTCATCGCCGACGCCGACGAGATCAACGTCATCCTCAACGACGGCACCAAGCTCACGGCGCAGCTGATCGGCAAGGATTCCAAGGCCGATCTGGCGCTGCTGCGGGTCAAGACCGACCATCCGCTCAAGGCGGTGAAGTTCGGCGATTCCGACAAGCTGCGGCTCGGCGAATGGGTGATCGCCATCGGCAATCCGTTCAGCCTCGGCGGCACGGTGACCGCGGGCATCGTCTCGGCGCGCAACCGCGACATCAATTCCGGCCCCTACGACAATTACATTCAGACCGACGCCGCCATCAATCGCGGCAATTCCGGCGGGCCGCTGTTCAATCTCGACGGCGAAGTGGTCGGCATCAATACCGCGATCATCTCGCCGTCCGGCGGCTCGATCGGCATCGGCTTTGCGGTGCCGGCCGACACCGCGGTGCCGGTGCTCGATCAGCTCCGCCAATACGGCGAGACGCGGCGCGGCTGGCTCGGCGTGCGCATTCAGCAGGTGACCGACGACATCGCCGACAGCCTCAGCATCAAGCCGCCGCGCGGCGCGCTGGTCGCCGGCATCGACGATAAGGGCCCGGCCAAGCCCGGCGGCATCGAGCCCGGCGATGTCGTGATCAAATTCGACGGCCACGACATCAAGGAAATGCACGACCTGCCGCGCATCGTCGCCGATACCGCGGTCGGCAAGACCGTCGACGTCGTCGTCATCCGCAAGGGCAAGGAAGAAACCCACAAAGTGACGATCGGCCGGCTCGAAGACGGCGAGAAGGTCGCGATGGCGGATGCCGGCAAGAACGCCGCGCCGCCGCAGAAATCGGTGGTGCAGAAGACGCTCGGCCTCGAGCTCTCCAGCCTCTCCGACGATGTGCGCAAGCAGTTCAAGATCGGCGACAGCATCAAGGGCGTCGTCGTCACCGGCGTCGATCCGAATATCGCGGCGTCGGAGCCGGACAAGCGGCTCACCCCGGGCGATGTCATCGTCGAAGTGCAATATCAGGCCGTCGGCACGCCGACCGATCTGCAGAAGCGCGTCGACGATCTGAAATCGCAGGGCAAGAAGATCGCCGTGCTGTTGGTGTCCAACCCCGACGGCGAAACGCGCTTTGTGGCGCTGAATCTGCAATAGCGCCGCGGCGAATAGGTCCGCGTCCTATTCGCCGACAAATTCCTCGCGCCGATACCCTTGCGCATAAAGCAGCGCCGTGAGGTCGCCGTGGTCGATGCGCGCCGCGGCCGCCTCTTTGACTGCGGGCTTGGCGTGGAAGGCGACACCAAGACCGGCAGCCGCCAGCATCGGGATGTCATTGGCGCCGTCCCCGGCCGCAAGCGTGGCATCGCGCGCCAGACCAAAACGCGTACGCAATGCGTTGAGTGTTGCCAGCTTGGCTTCACGGCCGAGCACCGGATCGGCCACTTCGCCGGTCAGCTTGCCGCCGGCGTCGGCGAGCAGCGTGTTGGCGTGATTTTCGTCAAAGCCGATCATGGCGGCGATCTTCGACGTGAACGCCGTGAAGCCGCCGGAGACGAGGCAGGTATAGGCGCCGTGCGCCCGCATGGTGGCGACCAGCGTGCGCCCGCCCGGCGTCAGGCGGATGCGCTCGGCGATCACCTTGTCGATCGCGGTCGACGGCAGGCCCTTGAGCAGCGCGACGCGCTCGCGCAACGCCGGCTCGAAGGCAATCTCGCCGCGCATGGCGCGCTCGGTGATCGCGGCCACCCGGTCCTTGAAGCCGGCATAGTCGGCGAGCTCGTCGATACATTCCTGGCCGATCATGGTGGAATCCATGTCGGCCAGAAACAGCGTCTTGCGGCGCCCCTCATGCGGCTGGATGACCACGTCGACCGGATCGCCGCCGATCATGTCGCGGATATCCTGCGCCATGTCCTTGAAGAGCGCCTCGGCTTCGGCGGCCTCCGCTTCGGCGGTTTCTGCCCCCTCGAATTCCTCGACCAGAAAGGCGATATCGGTCGCCACGCCGGGCGCGAGCCAATCCACCGGACGGCCATGCGGCAGATAGCGCGCAACCTTCTGCGCCAAGGCGTCGGTCACCGCCGGACGGTCGGGTGACGAGATCAGCGTTGCCACATAAAACATGCCGTGCGATCCGGACGATAGGAAACGGAGCGGTTTGAGACGTGTCGACGGTCATTCTCATTGCAGGCCCGACGGCGAGCGGCAAGTCGGCCTTGGCGCTCGCGCTCGCCGAAAAGCTTAACGGCGAGGTCGTCAATGCCGATTCCATGCAGGTCTATCGCGATTTGCGCATCATGACCGCGCGGCCGACGCCCGGCGAGGAGCAGCGCGTGCCGCACCGGCTCTACGGCCATGTCGATGCCGCGGAGAATTATTCCGTCGGGCGCTGGTGCGCCGATGCCGCCGCGGCGCTTGCGGCCGCACAAGCGGCCGGACGCCCGGCCATCGTCATCGGCGGCACCGGGCTTTATTTCAGCGCGCTGACCCGCGGCATCGCCGCCGTGCCGCCGATCCCTCCTGAGATTCGCGAAGAGGTGCGTAGCCGGCTTGCCAGCGAAGGCGCTCCCGCGCTCCACGCCGAACTCGCGGCGCGCGACCCAGCGGGCGCGGCGCGGCTGCTGCCCGGCGACCGTTCGCGCGTCACGCGCGCGCTTGAAGTGGTACTGGCGACCGGCCGCTCGCTTTACGACTGGCACGACGTCAACAAGCCGGCGACGATCGATCTCGCAAGTGTTGCCAAGGTCTTTCTGATGCCCGAGCGCGAAGACCTGCTTAAACGCATCGACGCGCGCTTCGACGCCATGATGGCCGCCGGCGCGCTCGACGAGGTCCGGGCGCTCGCCGCGCGTAACCTGAATCCAAGCCTGCCGGCGATGAAAGCGCACGGCGTGCCCTGGCTGATCCGTCACCTCAAAGGCGAGATCGCACTGGCCGAAGCGGTCGACAGCGGCAAGCGCGACACAAGGCAATATACCAAGCGGCAGGTGACCTGGTTTCGCAATCAGCTGCCGCAGTTTGAATGGATTGCGCCGGAAGAAGCGGAGAAGGCCGTCGCGACGCAGTTGCACGCTCTGTCGGGCTCGGGGCTGTACTCATAAACGCGCCAACCACAATTCCGCGTTTGACCTAAGCACACATGGCCATCGCACTTAGCTGCTTCCAATCGGCCGCGCCCTTCATGTCAGTCGTGGGCAAGCGCCTGATCGCCGGCGAGGCCGGCAAGCAGCCTTTGCGCCTTCTCGATCTCGGGTAATTCGCGGCTCGCCGACAGGCCCGCGAGCGGCGCCGCCAGCACGCCATGGGCCTCGGCGTCGCGGCCGTTCGCCGCATACAGCTCGGCGAGCGAAAGGGCGGCGCGCAGGACGAAGCTGCGCGCTTGCTGCCGTTGCGCGACCGCGATCGCCGCGCGGAAGGCCTGTTCGGCTGCGGCGCTCTCGGCGGGTTCGCGCGCGAGCAGGATGTTGCCGCGCGTGCGGTGGCTCTCGGCGTCGTACCAATGCTCGCCGGTCTGCCGCGCCTCGGCGAGTGCGGCGTCGACATTGGCGAGCGCCGCCTTGATCTCGCCCGCGTCCGCCTCCATCTCCGCCAGCAGAGTGAGGCACCAGGGCAATGACTGCCGGATGCGCCGCTCGCGCAGCTCGTCGATCGCGTTGCGCATAGCGTCCAGATCTCGCGCCTCACCGAGCCGCCAACGCGTCCACAGCCGGTGGATGCCGGCATAGGACCGGGATCCCGTGAGCCCGTGCTGCTGACAAAGCCGGATCACCGTCTCGGCATGGGATGTCGCGCGTGCGGCATCGCGGCGGATCATCTCAAGGTTCAGCATGTGCTGATGCACGTACACGGTGGTGGTGACGGGACCGCTCTCCGCCGACGCGCGCCCGATCACGTCTTCGGCGAAACGCCGGGCGCAATCCGGCTCGCCGAGCGGCCACAGCACCAGCGCCAGCCAAACAATAATGTGTGCCTCGACATCCTGACCGAAGCGGAACAAATGGTCGCTGCCGGCGGGACTCGCGTGGTAGATCGTCTGCGCCTGCTCGAGCTGCGCCCGCGCGCCGACGAAGTCGCCCTGATGCCAGCGGGTGACGCCCAGGACCGCGCGTGCGACTGCGGTCTGCGGTGCCCCCGGTTCGCGCTCCGCAGCGCACAGATACGCCTCGGTCTGATCCCGCGCGGACGCGATCTCGCCGCGGCTCATGCTGCCGGCCCACAATCCATAGAAGGTGAAGAAGCGCTCCGACCCGTCCTCGAGGCCTGCCAATAGCTCCCGCGCCCGCGCGAACGCGGAGATCGTTTCGGGAGCCGCGTTGCCATGGTTTCGCGCCCACATCAGCGCTTGCGCATAAGCGACCTGGAGCTTCAGTCGCGCACTGGGCGATATCGCCGGCGCGGCGTCGAACGCAAGGCTGTCGGCGGCCTCGATGGCCCGCCCGAGATGCGCAACTGCCTCGTCATATGCCGGCCGGCGCAGCGCCAGGTCGCCGGCCTTGCCCCACCATGTGATCGCCTGCGCCAACAGCCCCGCCTCGTCGCAGTGGCGAGCGAGAATCTCCGGGTGAGCGTCCTTGATGAATGGAAAGCTGCGCTCGATGGCGATGGCGATGCGTGCATGCAGGTCACGCCTCGCGTCGCGCAGCAGCGTGCCATAGGCGGCATCCTGCACCAGGGCATGCTTGAACACAAAGGTCGTGTCCGGTGGGCCGCGGTCCCGCCGCACCAAGCCGCTGTCAGCGAGGCGATCGAGGGCTTCGCTCAGCTCGGCCTCGCTGCGTTCGGCCACCGCGGCGACCAGCGCGCCCGAGAACTCACGGCCGATCGCGGCGCCGATCTGGGCCACTTCGCGGGCGGGGCCGAGCCGGTCGAGCCGGGCCATCAGCGAGGCGTGCAGGGTCGGCGGCACGACCGCCATGCCTGTTGCATATCGCTTTGCCGGACCGGCTTCCGCTTCTTCGCGGGAGGCCGCCGCCGTCGTCGTCAGGGCATTCGTCTCGATCACCGCCTTGGTCAATTCCTCCGCGAACAGCGGCACGCCGTCGCTGCGCGCGACGATCTCGTCGATGAGGTCGTCTGAAACCCCGCTCGCTCCGGCGATCTGCTCGACCAGCGCGTGGCAATCGCGCCGGGCAAGCCGGCTCAGCGTGAGCATGCTCACATGCGGCTCACCGACCCAGGGCGCCGCGAACTCCGGACGGAAGGTCATGACGAGCAGCACAGGCAGGTCGCGGGTCCGCTCAACCATCCGATTCAGCACTTCGAGGCTGGTCGGATCGATCCACTGCACGTCCTCGAAGACCAAAATGACCGGCTGCGCTCGCGCCTGAGTCTCGATCCGTCGCGTCAGTGCATCGAGAGTCCGCTTTCGGCGGTGTTGGGGTGGCATATCTTGCGTTTGCGGACGTTCAGCGCCCGCGTTCGACAACAGCTCGGCGAGCACCGCCCGGTCTTCGGGCGGTGTCGGGGATTGCGCCAGCAGGACGTCAAGTTTCTCGCGCCTTGTCGGGTCGTCGTCGGCAGGCGTCAGCGCGGCGGCGCACTCGATCTGCTGCAGGATCGGATAGAGCGCACTGTCGGCATGATGCGGCGAGCAGAAGTAGTGCTGGCTTGCATACGGCGTGCCGGCGATCCGGTCGAGCAGCGCGGCCGCGAGCCGCGACTTGCCGATGCCGGGCTCGCCGCATACCAGCACGACCTGACCGTCACCCTCGGTCGCGCGCCGCCAGCGCCGCATCAGCAGTTCGATCTCCTCATCGCGCCCGACCACGGCGGCGGCTCCTCCCGCACGCAGGGCCTCGAAGCGGCCGGCGACCTGGCTCGGCCCGAGCACGGGCCACGCCTTCACAGCCTCCGAGTGCCCATCGGTCACGATCGCGTCGACGTCGCCATACTCGAACCAGCCGCCCACCAGCCGTTGCGTATTCTGATCGATCAGCAGGCTGCCAGCCCTGGCCACTGCCTGAAGGCAGCGCGCCAGATAGGGCGGCGCTCCTACCGCGGCGGGCTGTCGCATTCCCTCGGCAACATCGTCGTCGATCACCACGACGCCGCTCGCTATGCCAATGCGAAGCGCGAGCGGGAGGCTTTCAGAAACAGTCACTGCCTCCGGCGGCGAGCCGTTGCCCGCCGCTCCAACAAACCGACTCGATCCGAGCAGCGTCAAGCCGGCGCGGACCGCATGCTCGGCGTCGTGTTCACCCGCGGCCGGATAGCCGAAATAGACTAGCGCACCGTCATCGAAGAAGCAGGAGACGTGGCCGCCATGGCGCTGAGCGATCTCGAGGCAGTAGCGGCGGTACGCGGCGCGAGTAACGCGAAGATCTTCAGGATCGGTCTGCGCCGCCATGGCGGCAAGGCCCATCCACTCGCACGCCAGCACCGTGATCTGCCGCCGCTCGGCCCGCCGCCGCACCGCGACCGGTTCCGGCTCGCTTGGCGCGTCTGCCGGGTCATCCGACGCGGCAATGTCAGCACGCGCGTCATCTTGAACGTGAGCGACGTCGCCGGCGCGCGCGGCCGAGCGCAACACCGGTGCGTCGAACAAATAACCGCGACGCGCCACTGTCCTGATAATCCGCTGCTGGCTATCGCTGAGCGCCAGCCGAACCTCGCTCACGCATTGCGCCAGCGACGCGTCGCTGACCACGACGTTCGGCCAGACGGCCTTCATGATTTCATCTTTGCGCACGAGCCGGCCGGCATGCTCGACCAGACAGCAGAGCACCTCGAAGCTTTTGGGCCGCAACTCGATCTCGCCGGCCTGGCCGAACAGGCTGCCGCGATTCAGATCAAGTGCGAATCCCTCAAACCAGAACGTCTTGTCATCGGCCGATTGCATGGGGTCTTTTCAAGATCTCGCGGTCGGCCGCACGTCGAACAGGGCTTCAAGTTCGCACGGATTTGTTTTGTTCCCATTTCATGATCGAGAGCAAGCGTCAATTGCAGCGCGTTGCAGGCTCGGCGCGGATGTCACGCGGATGTCAAATGACATGTTGTGAGCGCGATTTTTTCGGTCACGGCTCGAGGCGGCGGAGCGCGACAGCCCCGTTCGAAATCAGCCCATATTTGATGGTTTCTTGAAGGTCCGTTCAAAGGTCTTTGAAGACTTCCGTGCGCCCCGCTCTACTACTGTTAACCAAGAGTCGTCCGGAAAATAACGTCTGTTAGTTGTGGTTTTCGCCCGTCGTCCGGGGAAGGGCGACGGGGGAAGGTTGGGGGACGAGGGGAATGAGCAATCTGCCGGCGCGGCCAGCGGATATGATAGCTCGTCGCGACAGTCTTGAGAGTGGCCGCAAGCAGGTTCAGTCCGGCACGTTGCGGCAGTTGCTGGTCTCGAGTTCGGTCGCCGCGCTGTTGATCGGCGGCGGCGCGCCCAGAGCCCTGGCGGCGTGCGCGATTACCGAAAATGGCACCTCGGTTGCATCGGTAACCAACTCGGGCGCCATCAACTGTATCAACATCCAGAACTCGACGGTGACTGGCAACGTCACCAATACCAGCACCGGCACGCTGACCGCGACCGGCACCAGCGCGCCGACACAGACCGGCATTACGATCAGCAACGCTTCGGTCGGCGGTGCCGTCGTCAATGCCGGCCACATCACCACCACATCGACCTCGGGCCACGGGATTTTCGTCACCAATAGCGCGGCGGTGTCGGGCGGGATCAGCAATTCCGGCTCCATCTCTGCCGCCGGCTTTGGCATCGTCGTCAGCAATGTCACGCAATTCGGCGGGATCACCAACAGCGGCACGATTTCCGTCTCGGGCTTGTTCGGTAGTGGCATTGGCGTCTTCAGTCCGACCTATGCAGCCAGCATCAGCAACTCGGGCACGATCAGCGCAGCCTTCGGCATCGCTGCCGGCAACTTCGACAGCTTTGGGACTGCCAACAGCGGCATCGCCAACAGCGGCACGATCGCGGGACAGTTCGCCGGAGTTCTGGTCAGCGGCGGCACCACCGGCTCCGGTGGCAGCCGCGGCACATTTGCCGGCGGCATCAGCAACTCCGGCACGATTACATCCGCGGCCGAAGGCGTCGCAGTGGTCGATACCAGCCAATTCGGCGGTGGAATCACCAATAGCGGCTCGGTCGCGGCCACTTTTGACGGCGTCGTGGTCGGCGGCTTCAGCCGCGTTGGTTTGCAGTTCTTGGCCGGGGTCGGGACGTTCGCGGGCGGTATCACCAACTCCGGCACCATCAGCTCGACGAACGCCAACGGCATCGAGGTCGGGGGCACCTTCAACGGCAATGCAAATCTTGTCGTGTCGACGTTCCTGGGCGGCATCACCAATAGCGGCACGGTCACCGCCGCTGCCGACGGCATCCTGGTCGGCGGCGATCCCACCGGCTTTGAGCACAGCACGACTGTGTCGATGTTCTCCGGCGCCATCGTCAACCAGGGCACCATCACCGCGGGCCTTAACGGCATCGAGGTCGGCGGCAGCCCCGGCAATGACTCCAGCACGACCGTCCTCACCTTCGTCGACGGCATCGTAAATCGGGGCCTCATCACGGCGGGCCGCGGCATCGTTGTCGGCGACGCAAGGGGCGGAGGCGGCGTCACGATCGGCACATTTGCCGGCGGTATCAGCAATGCCGGTACCATCTCGGCGGACCTCGGCATTTCCGTCGGCGAAGGCTTCGCGGCGACTCTGTCGACTTTCCTGGGCGGCATCACGAATAGCGGCACGATCACCGCACCAAGTCTCGGAGCAGGGACGGGTATCGTTGTCACCCACGCCGGGAGTTTCGCCGGCGACATCGTCAACTCCGCCAGCGGTACGATCAGCGGCGGCGCCCTCGGCATCCATTTCGGCAACACGACGGTCGGCGTCTACGCAGTTTCCAATTTCTCCGGCAGTATCCGCAATGCCGGCACTATTTCAACAACCCGCAGCGCGATCGAGGTCGACGGGGTGTCGACCTTCTCCGGCAGCATCGTCAACAGCGGTGCGATCCTGGGCGGGAATTCCAACGACGCCATCCGGGTTTTACACGTCAGCACATTTGTGGGCGCCATCGTCAACAGCGGCACGATCACCGGCAACGGCGGCGGCATCCGCTTGTCGAGCGTCGCGGTCTTCGGCACGGCGAGCGCCGGCGGCAGCATCGTCAACAGCGGCCAGATCGTAGCCCAGACCGGCATCGTGGTCGGCGCCAATGTGTCGACCTTCCTCGGCGCCATCGTCAATTCCGGCACCATCACCGGCACCGGCGGCACCGCGATCGACATCAGCGCGGCGCCGAACAACATGACGATCGACATCACCGGCGGCGCCATCAGCGGCAATATCCTTGGCGCCGGCACCACGAGCGGCGACACGGTGAACTTCGCGCTCGGTTCCGGCAGCTTCGCCTACGCCAACACGATCACCGGAATCCAGACGGTCAACATCAATTCCGGCACGCTGTTCGATAGCGGCACGATCACCGCGGGCGGCGTCGTGGTCAATTCCGGCGGCACGCTCGCGCCCGGCCCGCTCGGCACGCCCGGCACGCTGAGCATCACCGGCAATCTGGCGTTCAATTCCGGCAGCAACTATCAGATCCAGTTGACGCCGACGCAGCACGCCTTCGCCACCGTCACCGGCGCGGTCACCATCAGCGGCGGTACGGTCGTTCTGGCTCCGTCTGCAACAACGCTCGGCGCCCATTATTCGGCGACAACGTTCGCGATCCTGACCTCGAGCGGCACCCTCGCCGGCACCTTCAATCCCACCGTGCGCTACACCGGCGCCGCTGCGCTTTCAGGCACGCCGACGCTGAGCTACGACGCCCATGACGCGTTCCTGTCCTACGGCAACTCGATTGTCGATCTGGCAACGCCGCTGGGCGCCAACCAGAACCAGCAGAACGTGATCAACGGCATCAACACTGCGATCCTTGCCGGCGATACGATACCTAACGGCTTCAACCAGCTGCTCGGCCTGTCCGGCGCCGGCTATCTCAACGCCCTGTCAAAACTCGACGGCGAAGCGGCAACCGATGCCGGCAAGGGCGTCAATCAGCTGATGTCGGACTTCCTCAATCTGATGCTCGATCCGACTGCGGGCGGCGGCGGCAATGCCAGCGGCTCCGGCGCGACAGGTTTCGCTCCGGAGCAGGATGCGAGCCTGCCGGCGGATGTTGCGCTTGCTTATGCCAAGGCGCTGAAGCAACAGAGCCAAACGCCGCAAAGCTTCGAACGGCGCTGGACGGCGTGGGGCTCGGCCTTCGGCGGCACCAGTTCTACCGACGGCAATGCCGCAATCGGCTCCAACAATGTCACCGCGAGCGACTATGGCTTCGCTGCGGGCATGGAATATAGCGCCGCGCCAAGCATCACTTACGGTTTCGGCCTCGCCGGCGGCGGCACCAACTGGACTCTGGCGCAAGGCCTGGGCAGCGGCCGCAGCGATTCCTTCCAGGCCGGCCTCTATGCCAAGACGCATGCCGGTCCGGCCTATCTCTCGGCCGCGCTCGCCTTCGCCAATCACTGGTTCACCACCGACCGCATTGCGCTCGGCGATCAGCTGCGGGCGACCTTCATCGGCCAGAGCTACGCTGCGCGGCTCGAAGGCGGCTATCGTTATGCCGTGCCGATCACCGGCACCATCGTCGGGGTGACGCCGTATGCCGCGCTGCAAGCGCAGGACTTCCATACGCCGAGCTACAGCGAGACCGATCTCACCGGCGGCGGCTTCGGGCTGTCCTACGCTTCGATGAACGCCACCGACACCAGAAGCGAGCTCGGCGCGCGCGTCGACAATCTGCAAGCCGTCTATGGCATGCCGCTGGTATTGCGCGGCCGTCTCGCCTGGGCGCACGACTGGTTCACCAATGCCACAGCCCTGAACGCCGTTTTCCAAACGCTGCCCGGCTCGAACTTCACCGTCAACGGCGCCGCGCCACCGAAGAATTCCGCGCTCACCACCGCCGCCGCCGAACTGCACATCAGCGCCAACTGGACCGCGATCGCCAAATTCGACGGTGATTTCGGATCGGGCTCGCAGACTTACGGCGGCACCGGCACGCTGAAATATTCGTGGTGAGCAAGCCAATTGCATGAGATCCGGACGCGCCGCATGAGGCAGAGGCGGCGGTGGAGCTCGGACATTGATCGATAGGCGTTCTCATCGCCAACGATGAGGCGACCGGCTATGCTGCCTTTAGGGATTGGCTGCGATCAACGCAAAGCAGACAGTTCCGAAATACGCGGAAGAAGCGAAGACTGTAAGCGGTCTGCACCGGTTGAATCGGATGGCGCTGGCGTCTCAGCTCACGATTGGAGATTTGCATAATGCTAAGATCTGCCACGTTAATCGTTGCACTCTGCGCAGTATCCGCGACCGCCGCTTGGGCCGAACCGCTCGTCAGACATGCCGGTGAATGGGAAACGACCATCGATAATGGAAAGCCGATTCTTTTCTGTTATCCCACCGACGTCACTCTCGACCAAGGCTATGTCTTGCAATCGATGTCCAAAATTCCTGGCGCCAATTGCACGATGGGCAGCATGAATACCGTCGGCAACGTCACGTCCTATTCGATGCAGTGCACGATAGGCGGTAGCCCGATGACATCAAGCGGAACTTTTACCGTGACTGGCCCTGACTCCTTTGCCGGCAAGGCGCACAGCCATGGCGGCATGATAAAGATGCCTGACGGAAAAGCGGTCGCGATGCCGGATACGGACATCGTGAACGTCTCGCGCCGGCTCGGCCCATGCAAACCGGGCGACCGCCAGATCACGCACTGAGGCGTCGTGGCAAGCGGCTCAATTCGCTTTGTCGCCTAGCGTTGCCCGGCACGCCGATATTATGGCTGCTGACCCACACGATTTATGAGCCGACGCTAATGCGTCATATATTGCAGGCCGGCGGTGTAAGCGGCGCCGCCGAGCACGCAGGGAATGCCGAGTTCGATCTGGCCGGTGGCCGCCGCGACGACGCAGCCCATCGACAGCGCGCCCTGGCCGACCTGACCCCAGCCTGACAGCTCGCGCTTGGAGGTTGGGCCTTTTTCCTTGAGCTCCTGGATCGCGGCGAGTGACTCTTTGCGCATATGCACGGTGTCGACGGTGTCGGCGGTCTGGATGACGTCGTCGAGCACGACTTTCACGTCCTGCGGCTGGTTCTTGTTCGCCCATTTCAGCATCTGCAGCAGCTCGGTGTCGCGCACCGCGTTGCTGGCCAGCGTGAATTTGGCGGCGCTGCCGGCGGTCAGGTTGTCGACATTGTCCTTGTCGTTGGAGAGCGGCAGGAGCTTGATCACCTTCTCGATCGGCGCGTAGCTGCCGGTCGCGAGATAATCGCCCCACAGCACGTCGATCAATTCCGGCGTCGGCTCGAGCGCGACCGCCTTCTTCTTTTCTTTGTCGATATGCAGCGACACTTTGAGCTTGTCGAACATGCCGGGCTTCACGGTCTGATAATCGATCTGATCGAGCGTCGGCAGCTTGCCGTCGAGATATTGGTCGATCATGGCGCGGCGCGTCGCCATGCGATCGACGAAGGTCGCCAGCATTTCCTTCCAGTCCGGCAGGCCGGAATAGGCGATGGCGCGCACCAGCACCCAATGATCGGCCGGATCGATCGGCAGCATTTTCGCGATCAGCGTCTCGGCGCGATCGGGATTGTCGCTGAGCACGCCGGCGATGAAGCCAATATAGGGGCCGGAGCTTTCGGCATCCTTGAACGCCTGCATGCCGCTCAGCGCACGCACCACCGCCGGCAAATCCTCGGGCGTCGGCCGATGCCGATAGGCGTTGATCCATCTCAGGACCGACTCGTTGGAATTCCACGCGCTGGTCGAGGGCGACGCGGCGACGCCCGGCGCGCCCGAAACGACAGCCACGCTCAACGCGACGACAAGCGCGGCCGCGGCGCGACGCAGCCATCCACAAAGCTCGTGACTTGCACTGGTGTCCCGCACTAACGTCCCCTCCGGTGGAGAAAACCGGCCGGCGCGATCCCATCGAAGACCGCATCGTCCCCTGCGCGTCCCTTGAGATAATTCAGCAACAGGCCGGGGAAAATTAAAGGCCGCGATCGTGCGAAATCGCGGCCAAGCTGTGACACTTAACATTGGTTAACGATTGCGGTTTTGCGCGCCGTTACGATTTCAAACGCATGTTTGAGAATTCGTTAAGCATAGAAAGTCGCATTTGGGCCGCATTCGGCTTGACCGCAACGGACACAATGCATATAAACTGCACTCCAACCTAAGGGCACAGCCGTGCGGATTTTTGTTGCGACGTCGCTTATTCTCGTATCGAGGCGCACCGCCGGGGGTGGTTAATTCCACCCGCGAAACGAGGCGGTGCGCGACCAGGGGCTCTTCGAGGCCCCTTTTTTATTTCCCGAATTCCAAGCTGCACGACGAAAAGCCAGATCAAGAGACAGCGGGCGGAAAGCCGACCAAGAGTCGAGCAAGAGCTGAGCAGGAGCCGACGATGAGTAACACGATCGCTGACGCCAAAACGGCCGCAGCCGAAACCGGCGCCGAAATGACCGGCGCGGAGATGGTGATCAAAGCGCTCTCCGATCAGGGCGTCGAGCATATTTTCGGCTATCCCGGCGGCGCGGTGCTGCCGATCTACGACGCGCTGTTTCAGCAGAACATGGTGCAGCACATTCTCGTCCGGCACGAACAGGGCGCGGTGCATGCCGCCGAAGGCTATGCGCGCTCGACCGGAAAGGTCGGTACGGTGCTGGTCACTTCAGGACCCGGCGCGACCAATGCGGTGACCGGTCTGACCGATGCGTTGTGCGATTCCATCCCGCTCGTCGTCATCACCGGCCAAGTGCCGACCCATCTCATCGGCAATGACGCCTTCCAGGAATGCGACACGGTCGGCATCACCCGGCCGTGCACCAAATACAATTATCTCGTCAAAAACGTCGACGATCTGCCGCGCGTGCTGCACGAGGCATTTCATATCGCTGCCAGCGGACGGCCGGGGCCGGTCGTGGTCGACATCCCGAAGGACATCCAGTTCGCCAAGGGGGCCTATTTCAAACCGACCGAATTCCAGCACAAAGGCTATCGGCCGAAGCTCGACGGCGACGCCGACAAGATCAAGCAGGCCGTCGAGATGATGGCGGCCGCCAAACGCCCGCTGTTCTATACCGGCGGCGGCGTGATCAATTCGGGGCCGGCGGCGTCGGAAAAACTGCGCGAACTGGTCAAGCTCACCGGCTTTCCCATCACCTCGACCCTGATGGGGCTCGGCGCGTATCCCGCCGCCGATCCGCAATGGCTCGGCATGCTCGGCATGCACGGCACCTGGGAAGCCAACTGGGCGATGCACGATTGCGACCTGATGATCGCGGTCGGCTCGCGCTTCGACGACCGCATCACCGGCCGGGTCGACGCCTTCTCGCCGGGCTCCAAGAAAATCCACATCGACATCGATCCGTCCTCGATCAACAAGAACGTCAAGGTCGACCTGCCGATCGTCGGCGATTGCGGCCGCGTGCTCGACGAGATGCTGCGGCTGTGGCGGGCGCGCGCGCCCAAGAGCGGCAACATGACCGACAAGAAGGCGCACGAAGCCTGGTGGGCGCAGATCGGCAAATGGCGGGCGAAGAAGTCGCTGTCCTATACCAACTCGAAACAGGTGATCAAACCGCAATATGCGATTCAGCGTCTCTACGAATTGACCAAGGATCGTGACACCTACATCACCACCGAAGTCGGCCAGCATCAGATGTGGGCGGCGCAGTTCTATCAGTTCCAGGAGCCGAAGCGCTGGATGACGTCCGGCGGGCTCGGCACGATGGGCTATGGGCTGCCGGCCGCGATCGGCGTGCAGCTCGCGCATCAAAACTCGCTGGTGATCGACATCGCCGGCGAAGCCTCGATCCTGATGAACATGCAGGAAATGTCGACCGCCGTGCAGTTCGGCCTGCCGGTCAAGGTCTTCATTCTCAACAATCAGTATATGGGCATGGTGCGGCAGTGGCAGGAACTGCTGCATGGCGGGCGCTATTCGCATTCCTACACCGAAGCGCTGCCGGATTTCGTCAAGCTCGCCGAGGCCTATCACGCCCACGGCATCCGCTGCGAAAACCCCGACGATCTCGACGATAAGATCCGCGAAATGATCGAAGTGCAGAAGCCGGTGATCTTCGACTGCGCGGTCGATCCGTCGGAAAACTGCTTCCCGATGATCCCGTCGGGGCGCGCCCATAACGAGATGCTGCTCGGCGACGCGGCAACCCGCGTCGAGGACGCCGTGACCGAACAAGGCAAAATGCTAGTCTGAGCCGGCTTAAGGCGCATAAACTTCCGACTGGAGAATTTCGCGTGAGCACGACAGCGACAACGAGTCATTACCCCGCCCAGACCAGTGCGGAAAAAGTCGAGACCCGTACGCTCTGCGTTCTGGTTGACAACGAGCCGGGCGTGCTGGCGCGCGTGGTCGGCCTGTTTTCCGGCCGCGGCTACAATATCGATTCGCTCACTGTCTCGGAAACCGAGCATCAGAAGCATCTGTCGCGCATCACCATCGTCACGCGCGGCACGCCGATGGTGCTCGAACAGATCAAGAATCAGCTCGATCGGCTGGTGCCGGTGCATCGCGTGGTTGATCTGACGACCGCGGGCCCGGCGATCGCGCGCGAGCTGGCGATGGTGAAAGTGCACGGCACCGGCGATCAGCGCATGGAGGCGCTGCGGCTCGCCGACGCGTTCCGCGCCCGCGTCATCGACGCCACCACCGAGAGCTTTGTGTTCGAGATCACCGGCGCCTCCGACAAGATCGAAAGCTTCATCAATCTGATGCTCCCGGTCGGGCTCGTCGAAGTGTCGCGCACCGGCGTCGTCGCCATCGCGCGCGGACCGGAGGGGATGTAGGCCCGCGCGCCCGGCAGTGCATCAAGCTAATTACGCCGCCGAGCGCTGCGCCGCCGACGCATGGCGGGCAACGAAAGCGACAACGCCGTCGACAAAACCCTGCAAAAATTTCTTCGTGCCTTCGTCGGTGATATTGCCATGCTCATCGATCAGGCCCTGTTTGAACGTGACATAGACTTCACCGCCGAAGAGAAAGGCACCGAGGCTTCCGCTGAGCACCTGGCGCAGATGCGATTGCGCCAGTGCCGCGCCGAGCGCGCCGGGCGACGTGCCGGCAATGGCGATCGGCTTGCCGGCCCAGTTGTTCTTGCCCCACGGCCGGGTGCCCCAATCGACCGCGTTCTTGAGCACCGTGGGAATGGAGCGATTGTGTTCCGGGGTCACGATCAGGACGCCATCGGCCTTGGCGAGCTCGTCCTTGAAGCGCACGACTTCGGGCACGAGGTTGCCCTCGTGGTCCTGGTTGAACAGCGGCAGATCGTCGATGCGGATGAATTTCGCCTCGAACTTGCCGGCGCCGAGCTTGGCCAACGCCTGCGCGAGCTGGCGATTGATCGAGTCCTTGCGATTGGAACCGACGATCACGGCGATTTGGGGTACGGTCATGGTTGAATACCTCGGTGAGAAATCGTAACTGGGGCTACATAGGTGACTGTGCGTAAGGCGCACAAGAAGGCACATTCATGAAACCTAGAAACACGCATTTAACTGGCGAGTGTGTCGCCGTCAGCGACGTGCTGGCCCGGATCGGCGATAAATGGTCGGTGCTGGTGGTGACGCGGCTTGGCGCTAATCCGATGCGCTTCAACGAGCTGCGGCGCGCCATCGGCGGCATTTCGCAACGCATGCTGACGCTGACCTTGCGCGGCCTCGAACGCGATGGGCTGGTCACCCGCACGGTATTCCCGACCATTCCGCCGCGGGTCGATTACGAGCTGACCTCGCTTGGGCGCGATCTGTTGGTGCCGGTCTCGGCGCTCGGCGAATGGGCCATCCGCAATCAGTCAAAGATCGCCCGCGCCCGCGAGCAATTCGACGGCCTGGCGAAAAAGCCCGCCGTTGGTTCGCGCTCAGAGGCGCGCCAGAGCGGGCTTGTCCAAGCCGCCCGCAGAAACTAGAAGCAGCAGCTAGATAGTTCGTTTGAGCATGATGCTTTCCGAAAACCGGTCTCCACTTTTCGGGATCATGCTCTAAAACCAGCCGGCCACCACCCTTCGGGGAATTTTGGCCTCTTTGTAGGGGTGAGACAGATGCGTGTTTATTACGATCGCGACGCCGACCTGAACCTGATCAAGGGCAAGAAGGTCGCCATTGTCGGCTATGGCAGCCAGGGCCATGCGCATGCGCTCAATCTGCGCGATTCCGGCGTCAAGGACGTCGCGGTGGCGCTGCGCAAGTCGTCCACCGGCGTGAAGAAGGCCGAAGGCGAGAAGTTCAAGGTCATGGAAGTGGCCGAGGCTGCCAAATGGGCCGATGTCATGATGATGCTGACGCCCGACGAATTGCAGGGCGATATCTATCGCGACCACCTGCATGCCAATATGAAGAACGGCGCGGCGCTGATGTTCGCGCACGGCCTCAACGTGCATTTCAATCTGATCGAGCCGCGCGCCGATCTCGACGTGCTGATGATCGCGCCGAAAGGCCCTGGCCATACCGTGCGCTCGGAATATCAGCGCGGCGCCGGCGTGCCGTGTCTGGTTGCGATCCACAAGGACGCCTCCGGCAACGCGCACGATCTCGGCCTGTCCTATGCCTCGGCGATCGGCGGCGGCCGCGCCGGCATCATCGAGACCACGTTCAAGGAAGAATGCGAGACCGATCTGTTCGGCGAGCAGACCGTGCTGTGCGGCGGCCTCGTCGAGCTGATGAAGGCCGGCTACGAAACGCTGGTCGAAGCCGGCTACGCGCCGGAAATGGCCTATTTCGAATGCGTGCACGAAGTAAAGCTGATCGTCGACCTGATCTATGAGGGCGGCATCGCCAATATGAATTACTCGGTGTCGAACACCGCCGAATACGGCGAATATGTTTCCGGCCCGCGCGTGGTCACGCCGGAGACCAAGGCCGCGATGAAGAAGGTCCTGGCCGACATCCAATCCGGCCGCTTCACCCGCGACTGGATGCTGGAGAACAAGGTCAACCAGACCTCGTTCAAGGCGACGCGCGCCAAGCTCGCCGAGCATCCGATCGAGAAGGTCGGCGCCAAGCTCCGCGAAATGATGCCTTGGATCAAGGAACGGGCGCTGGTCGACAAGAGCAAGAACTGATCCAAGGTATTTTGCACTAAGACGGGCTCGCGAGCGCGAGCCCTTTTGGGATCAAAGAGCGCGCGCTCGTTGATAAGAGCAAGAACTGATCGGGAAATCCTGGCGCCGTAACTGCGCCTCCACGAACAGTCCAAACCGCAACAACTTCGTTTCGATCGGCCCTCCCCTGCCCCGGACTTTTCCTGCCGCCGCGGGGTTGTTCTCGCGTTCGTGGCCGCTACACTGCCGCGCGCACGACAAAGAAACAGCCTTGAAACAGCCTTGGAGGAGACGTCATGACCACGAAACGACACCGCCTGCTTGCCGCAGGCGCTGCGGCGCTTGCTTTCGGCTTTGCCGCGAGCGCAGCGCAGGCGGCTGATCCCTTCTCGATCAAATCGAGCACGTTTCAAGACGGCAAGATGATGCCGAAGAAGGTCGCCAACAGCCTGGCGAACACGCCGAACAACCCGAATTGCGTCGGCGACAACGTGTCGCCGGAACTGTCATGGTCGAATGTGCCCGACGGCACCAAGAGCTTCGTCTTATTGATGACCGATCCCGAAGGCCGCGGCGGCGCCGGCGTCAATCATTGGGTCGCTTACGGCATCCCGGCATCCGTGACCGGCTTCGCCGAAGGCGAAACCAGCAAGGCGTCCGACAAATATGTCGGCGGCAAGAGCACCCAGGGCGTCGGCTTCTATTCCGGCCCGTGCACGCCGCCCGGCCAGATCCCGCATCATTATACATTTGTCCTCGTCGCCACCGATTTCGATCCGCACGAAATGGCGCCAGGCTTGGTGCGCGAAGATGTGCTGGCGAAACTGGCAGCGCCGGGCGCACCGCCCGCGCATACCAAAGGAGTCGCCGGCATGGTCGGCCTGTTCGTCAATCCGTGGCATGAATGAGTTTTCAACAAAAGTAAGCCTCGCAGCGGTCGAGCGTGCCGGATATTGAGATCGGCACGCTCGACCGTGCACACATCACGTTTGCGCCCTGGACGTGGCCTTTCGCCATCGCCGCGCGCGGCAAGATCGACGACTATTTCACCAAGCTGCAAAGCGAGCGGCCCGGCATCTGGAACGGCCGGGTGCTCCTGCTCAATCGTTTTGAGATCCGCGAACGTGTGCTGCACGGCAGCTGTTTCGAAGCCGACTTTGCGAGCTTCTGCGCCTGGCGCGAATGGCACTCCCCTGATGCGGGTGTGTTCAACGTCTTCGCTGCCGCGGCGGTGGTGAGCGCCGACGGCGCCTATCTGGTCGGCCAAATGGCGGCAGACACCGCGACGGCCGGCAAGCTTTATTTTCCTTGCGGCACTCCGGAACCGGCCGATCTTGATCCGAACGGCAGGCTCGATCTCGAGGGCAATGTGCGCCGGGAGCTTCTTGAAGAGACCGGCCTCGACGCGGCCGAACTGACCGCAGAGCCGGGCTGGAGCCTGGTCCGCGACGGCGGCTATATTGCGCTCCTGAAAACGCTGAAGGCGCGGCAAAGCGCCCAAGAACTGCGCGACCGGGTCATGCGTTATATCGAAAATGATGAGCGGCCGGAGTTGGTCGGCATTCGCATGCTGCACTCGCCGGCCGATTTTGATGGCCGCATGCCGCGTTTCGTCACGGCGTTTCTGACCCATTGCTGGTCGTAAGCCCGAACGCCGTTAGGGCTCGCCGGCCGAACACTTTTGCCCGAGGTCGCCATGAACTTCGCCAAGATCGTCAAGCAATGCCGGATCGACAGGCCGGGACATTTCAAGCTCGCCGATCATGACCCTGCCGAGACTTTCGGTCTCTCGACCAACATCGAGGACGTACGGCCGATCCTCGCCGAAGGCATCGCCAAGCTTGCCGATGGGCAGCAGCGGCTGTTCGCCGACGGCCAATGGGCCGTGCTGCTGGTGTTCCAGGGCATGGACGCCGCCGGCAAGGACAGCGTCGTCAAGCACGTGATGTCCGGCATCAATCCGCAAGGCTGCGAGGTGCATGCCTTTAAGGCGCCGAGCGCCGAAGAACTCGATCATGATTTTCTCTGGCGCGTCGAACGGCGCGTGCCGGCGCGCGGCCATATCGGCATTTTCAATCGCTCGCATTACGAGGAAGTGCTGGTGGTGCGCGTGCATCCGGACATGCTGCAGGCACAGAAGCTGCCGCCGGATCTGATCGGCAAGACTATCTGGGACAATCGCTTCAAGGACATCCGCGCCTTCGAGCACCGGCTCGTGCGCAACGGCACCCTGGTGCTGAAATTCCATCTGCGCTTGTCCAAGGAAGAACAACGCGAGCGCTTTCTGGCGCGGCTCGACGAGCCGTTCAAGCGCTGGAAGTTTTCCAAGAACGATATCGCAGAGCGTGCGCACTGGGACGACTATATGGCCGCCTATCAGGACATGATCCGCGAGACCTCGACCGATTATGCGCCATGGCACGTCGTGCCGGCTGACCACAAGCACGTCACCTGGCTCGTCGTCTCGGCTGCGATCATCGAAACGCTGGAGAAGCTGAAACTCGATTATCCCAAGGTCACCGGCAAGGCGCTCAAAGCGTTGAAAGCGTGCGCGCGGGCGCTGCAGGCAGAAAAGCCGAAGCGGGCGAAATCGAAGTAACAGCCGCGTGGCCCGCTTTTAAAGATCACAATCGAGACCGAAGCGTTTTTTGAATTCTTCGACCTCCTGTTTGCTCGCGGATTTCAACAGCGCGCAGGCGGTGTAGTTGCCCTTCATCTTGTCGCCGTCGATATACATCCAATCGACGATTTCCGACTGATTGAAGGTGATGGTCTGGCCAAGCTTCACCGAATGGACCTGGCGCGGCGTATTGTTGATCGCGCCGGAGAATTCGCCGTCCTTGTCGGTGAACGGCGTGATCCAGAAATATTCGGCGTTGTCGCCTTCGCGGATGGCGACCTTCACGGCGAAGCCTTCCATGCCGGGCTTCGGCGCGGTGGCAACAATGAGAAAATCCGGCAAGGTCTGGCGCGCTTTGCTCATCGCGCGCGCCATGGTCGGATCACTTTTGGCGACGATGGCGAGCTCATCGTGCTCAGCCTTCTGGGTCATGGTCTGGGCTTGCACCGGTATGGGATTGAGGCCGGCAGCAACGGCGGCGCTCAGCAGCACGGCGTATCCGACCGATGTCATGATCTGCTTTTGCATGATGACATTTCACCCATTTTGGTCGTCCGGCGGCGGAAGCCGATTCATTCGTCCCGGCATCGGGAAGAACCTTGCAGACAAGAACCTTGCGGACGGGCGGCTTATTCCGCTAAAAGATGCTCGGTCCAGCCGCGATTAACGTGGAATTCACCTTGATCCGCGACGCTTTGAGGACCTGACAGGGCAGCGACCCTTAAAAAGGCAGGCAATGTCTGATCGCCGCGATATCCGCGCGATGACCCGGGGGGCCTCGAAGGCCTCTTCCGGCGCTGCCCTTTTGTCTCTTCTCGGCGGGCTCCTGCTCCTTAGCACCCCCTGAGGGCCGGCTGGGCGCTTGCGCCTGGGCACTCAGGGGTCGGCCGCAGCAACGCAACCCGAGAGAAGCCCATAAGCGCCCGGAACGCCGATGCAAGATCGGCCGGCGCAAACGAAAAAGGACCTTTACGCCATGACCTCGCCAACCCAGTCCGACAAGGACCGCGTCGTCATTTTCGACACCACTTTGCGCGATGGCGAACAATGCCCCGGCGCCACCATGACGCACGAGGAGAAGCTCGAAGTCGCCGAGCTCCTCGATGCGATGGGGGTCGACATTATCGAAGCCGGCTTCCCGATCGCCTCGGAAGGCGATTTCGCCGCGGTGCATGAGATCGCCAAGCGCGCCAAGCGCGCGGTGATCTGCGGACTTTCACGCGCGGCATTCAAGGACATCGACCGCTGCGCCGAGGCGATCAAACCGGCGGAGCGCAAGCGCATCCACACCTTCCTCTCCACCTCGCCCGTGCACATGAAATACAAGCTCCAGAAGGAGCCGCACGAAGTCTTCGAGATGGTGATCGCGCAGGTGACGCGGGCGCGCAATTACACCGACGACGTCGAATGGTCGAGCGAGGACGGCACCCGCACCGAATTCGATTTCCTCTGCCGCTGCGTCGAGGCCGCGATCAAGGCCGGGGCCACCACCATCAATATTCCCGACACCGTCGGCTATACGGTGCCGGAGGAATATTTCGACCTGTTCAAGCGGGTGCGCGAGCGGGTGCCGAATTCCGATCTGGCGCGCTTCTCGGTGCATTGCCACAACGATCTCGGCATGGCGGTCGCGAATTCGCTCGCCGGCATACGCGCCGGCGCCCGGCAGATCGAATGCACCATCAACGGCATCGGCGAGCGCGCCGGCAACGCCGCGCTCGAAGAAGTCGTGATGGCGATGAAGGTGCGCAACGACGTGATGCCGTTCTGGACCGGCATCGATTCGACCATGCTGACGCGCGCCTCGAAGCTCGTCGCGGCGGCGACCTCGTTTCCGGTGCAATACAACAAAGCCATTGTCGGCCGCAATGCCTTCGCGCATGAGAGCGGCATCCACCAGGACGGCATGCTCAAGCACACCCAGACCTATGAGATCATGGTGCCGGAGAGCGTCGGCGTGAAGCAGACCTCGCTGGTCATGGGCAAGCATTCCGGGCGTCATGCCTTCGTGCACAAGCTCGAGGAGCTGGGCTATCAGCTCGCCGGCAACCAGCTCGAAGACGCTTTCGTCCGCTTCAAGGCGCTCGCCGACAGGAAGAAGCATGTCTATGACGAGGACATCGAGGCGCTGGTCGACGAGGAGATCGCCACCGCGCAGGACCACATCAAGCTGGTCTCGCTCTCGGTGATCGCCGGCACCCGCGGGCCGCAGCGCGCCACCATGAAGGTCGACGTCGCCGGCAAGACGATGATCGAGGAACGCGAGGGCAACGGCCCGGTCGATGCCGTGTTCAACTGCATCAAGGCCATGGTGCCGCATGACGCGGTGCTCGAACTCTACCAGGTCCATGCCGTGACCGAGGGCACCGACGCGCAAGCCGAAGTCTCGGTGCGGCTGTCGGAGAACGGCCGCGCGGTGACGGCCAAGGGCGCCGATCCCGACACGCTCGTCGCCTCGGCCAAGGCCTACCTCTCCGCGCTCAACAAGCTTGTGGCGCGGCGGCTGCGCGGCAAGGCCTCGGAGCCGCTCGACATGGCGATGGGCGAACGCCGCATCCATTCGACGGATGTGGGCTGACGGTCACGACGGCACCTTTGGCGACACCTGTGACGGCACTTGCCATGGCGCAAAGGCGTTCGCGGTGCGCTGCAGAACCGGCGTCAGTTCCGGGAAGTGCCGCAACAGCACCGTCGTCATGTTGTTGTCGTTGACCCAGTCGATCCCTGGCTGGGTATAGACGGCGGGCGTGAAGTCGTCGGTGAAGAAGCGGTCGCTCTTGATCCGGCGCGATGCCATCAGGATAAAGACCCGGAAGGCGGTGTCGCTGAAGCCGAAGCCTTCCGGGGGCTTTTCCGCATACATGCCGACCATGAGGTCGACTTTGTCGGGATGGCCATAAACCTCGCGCAACGTGCGCACGATGTCGGGATCGTCGCTCATCTCCTCGAACGAGCGCACCGGGGCCTTGTGGAACAGCTTGCGGAAGCGGTTATAGCGCGGCACGCCACGCTCGCGATCGCGCAGGATATCGATGGCCGCGAGGTCGATCAGCTCTTCGAGATTGGCGCCGGTGCGCCGGCGCATCTGGCGCATCCAGTTCGGGAAATTGCGCAGCGTGACAGCACCGGGATTGTTGACCCCGAACGTGTAGAGGATATCGAGAAACGAGGCCTCGCGCATCGCATTGGGCATGGCATAGGGGCCGACGATGAGGTCGGGATCGTTGACGGCGGCGGCGGCGAATTTCAGCACGCGGCCGAGGCTTCCGTCCTTGGCACGGCGGACCTGGATGTCGTTCGGCAGCAACGGATGCAGCCGATAGACCGAGACGAACTCTTCGGTCAGGCAAAAATCCGCGCCGGTTTGATTGGTCTCGGAGCCCGGAATGCCGCTGATCGCTTCGCTGGTCGAGATGCGGCCGAGATATTTCTTCACTTTGTCGCCGGCGAGCCCCCACCAATTGGCGTTCATGCCGATCTGCAGCGCCGGATTGGGGAGGATCGCCGTGGTCCAGTCGACGGTATGGATCTTGGCCACCAGGGCGTTGTTGACGAGGCGCGCGACGCGGAAAATCTCATCGTCCTTGTTCGGATCGTCCCGCCATTCCGGGAACGCCTGCAGCAGATGATCGCATATCGCGTTGTGCTCCATCGTGAACAGATTATGCAGCAGACTTAAGCCGACCCACCAATTCGAGATGTTGCCGGTGATTTCGAGTCCGTTCGAATCGAGCGGGATGAGCTTGGTGTTCGGGTCGACTGTGAGCTTGCCGTTCTTGTGGGATCGGATCGTGTTCGCCGCCTGCGGACTTTCGCCGTAGACTTGCGAACTGTCCCACCAGTGCGGTTGCGAATTGGCGTAGGTGGTGGGCCCGGCACCGTCGTCCGGCTTGCGGGTCGGATCGGCGCGGGTCCGGCGGACTTCCATGTTGCGCTCGGGCCACGAATCGCCCGGAGCGATCGGCACGTCGAACGGCTCATCCTTGCTCGGGCGCGGCGTGCCGTGATTGAACCAGTTGTGGGTCTGGAATTGAATCCAGGCCGCCGCCAACAGATTGAGGATCGATGCCGGTGTGAAATCGTCGGTTCCGTCGCGCTTCTTCGGCCGCGCCAACAGCCGGTTACTGATCAACCGCGGACTAGGATCGAGGAGACCGCCATTGCGGGTCGGATCGACCTCGCTCAATGGAATGTTGCGGCCGAAACGCGCCCCCGGATTGCTCAGCGTGTAATCCGCGCCGTCCATCGGATTGTTCGGATTGAAGCTGGCATTGCCCATGGTCGGCTTGGAGAGGTCGTTGTACTGCCCATCCTCTTGGCGCTCGCACAGATAGCGCGGATCCCACTCCACCGTCTTGCGCAGCCCGCTCGCATTGGTGACCGGGATATCGGAGGTGTTGTGCAAGTTCTTGGCGCGCAGCACTTCGCGCAGCGCGCCGAGATTGAGCACCGCGAGCCAAGTGGGAAGCTTGTACCAGGGCACGACCAGATTGAGGAATTCAAAGATTTTGATATAGACCACCGCGATCAGCGACTTCGGATCGTTCTCGCGCATGATCATCCGCAGTACGACGCAGCCGACGACGATGATCGCCATCAGGATGCCGAGCAGCCGCGCCACGATCCCGGCTTTGGCGGCCAGCACGGTGGCGCCGAAAAACATGACGAAGGCCAGCACATGCACGGCGCCGCGCTGGACGCGCACCCATTTGATGTTGTCGCTGACCAGCCACGCCAGAATCACGTCCAATCCCCACCACGCGGCGAGGAAGAGATCAGGCCCCGGCTGCTCGATGGTGCATTCGGGAAATTGCGGCGTCGCCACCTTGCTGTGGAAGACGACGTTCCAATCGCCGCCGCAGGTGCCGAACACCGCCCAAGAGATATGCACCAGGAACGCCAGATAGGCGGCCGTCCAGAACGCCCGCCAATAGGTATTGGGCGCGTTGCTGCGCGAGAAAACGTGAAAGCAGAGCGCTGGCGTCAGCAACAGCACCGTGACCAGGATCGAGCCGATCACGATGTCATAGGCAAAGCTGTGCGCCGCTACGACCGGCGGCGGCAGCGGCAGCGTCGGGCTGCGTGCGTCCAGCCACGACTTCAGCGCCGCGCCGCCATAAGCGAGCGCGACAAAGACAACGAATAACAGGCTGACGAATATATATCGTCCCCGCCGCACCGTCGGACTTTCGGTGAATACCCACATTGCCGTGACCCTTCCCTATGGCCGAATTCACTGGCCGTGCCAGCGCTGCTGATGTTGTTGCTGCGTTTCGGTGTAACCGCTGTTGAACAGCGTGTCGTAGTAGTTGAGATCGAGATGATGCGCCTGCAGCCAGACGCCCGGCGCGTAGATCGCGTCGCAATGCGCCGGGAAGCGGCCGTGGCGTTCGTAGATGTAGGTGCAGATATCTTTGGTGCAGGCGATGACGTCGTCGCTGTAATGCGGCACCTGCTTCAGATAGGTCTCGCCGCGATCGCCCTTGAAGATGCGACGGAAATAAGCGTCGTCGGCATAGGTGCCGCCGGATTTGTATTTGGCGTCGATAACCGCCTGCACCGCATCCGCCATCGATGGATAAAACGGCGGGCACATGCATTGGATGTGCGGCGGCAGGCCGATCGGCTGCGTCCGCACCTTGGTGAGAACGGTGCCCCAGCGCATGAAATCGAGCAGGCGATAGCGCGGGGTGACGTATTGGAAGCCGAGCGCGGGCAATAGCATGGTCGGCGCGATGGAGGCGTGGATCCAGCCGCCGAGGCCCATGGCCTGCAGCATCAGAATGAGATTCTGCAACAATAGCTCGGCCTCGATCTGCGTGCGCATGGTGCCGAGCACGCCGAGCGGCAGCTTGATCTTTCTGTTCATGAAGCCGTTGCGGATCCACTTGCCGCAGCCCGCCGGCAGATAAAAATTGCGGTCATCGAGCAGCGCCGGGCGGAAGCCGTCCGGCTCGGTCAGGAGATACATCAGCGCGTTGATGTATTGATGCGTCATGTCCACCACCGGAAACAGCACGGTCGAGCCGGGCACGTTGGACAGGAAGCGATTGGAATCGAGATAGTTGGGAAACTCGCGCGGCAGTTCCGGCCGCTTGTCGGCGATCTTGACCTTCGACTGCGCGGCGCGGCGGATCAACACGTCCGGCGTGACCGGATCGGCCGGATCGACGCCGTCGAGGCGCTTGAGAAAATAGCTGCCGCTGTCGTTGAACAGGAAAAAGTGGGTGGCCTGGCAGTTGTCGGTCGAGCCGGCGGCGCGGCCGGGAAAATTCAGATTGGGCGTGCCGAGAATTTTCTCGCCGCTCGGGCTTTCGAACGGCCGGTCCGGCAGCGTGAGGCCGGTCAGGCCGATGGCGGAGATCAGGACCGCCTCTTCAAGCTCATCGAGCGGCTGCGGCTTGGCATTCGACGTGTAGGTGTTGTCGCCGGCGCGGACCGTCTGCAGGCCAAGACTGATGCGCCGCGACCGGCGTTTGTGAAGAGCTTCGAACAGCGGATATTTGGTCATTTCGTCGAAGCCGACATGAGAGTCGGACATGAGCACCACTCCCTCGTTCAAAATTTTTTGGCGCGCGTAATATCGGCGCCGCCGAAACGACCGGCTGGCGCGTCAGGCACCCTCCAGTTTCTTGACGATGCTTTCTTCGATCGCCGCCAGGATGCCGGCTGGGTTCGTGCTGTAATGCGGAATGGCAAGCCGCGCGATCGAGGCGTCGATCAGCGTCGGCTTGTTGGATTGCAGCGCGGTTTTGAACGCCGTTTCGAATTCGCCGAGGCTTTGCACGCGAAAGCCCTGCGCGCCGCAGGCTTTGGCGTAGGCGACGTAATCGGGATTGGGGAAATCGACCAGACCGGATTCGTGGAAGGCTTCGAGCTGATAAAGCTTGATCAGCTTGAATTCGTCGTCCTGGAAGATGATCCAGATCACCGGGATGTTGTAATGCACCGCGGTGAGCAGTTCGAAACCAGACAACAGGTAACCGCCGTCGCCGCAGCCGACCACGACCGGCCGATCGGGGAATGCGACTTTGGCGCCGAGGCCGCCGTTCACCGCCCAGGCCATCGGGCCGAAGCTGCCCGGCTTGCGGAAATTCTGCCCGCGCCGCAATTGCAGGAAATAGCCGAGCCACGCCAGATGGGCGCCGGCATCGGCCAGCACGATCGCATCGGCAGGCAGAAGCTTCGACAGCGACTGCACCATCTGGCCCGGATGGACGTGATTGGGCTCGAGATTGAACATCGGCGCGTTGAGATGGCGATCCTTCTCGACTTGCGCCTGCGCTGCGGCCTTGACCAAAGGCGACAGCGCTGCGGTCAACGCCGCGACTGCAGGCTTGGCATCGCCGACGATGCCGTAATCAGCCGGATAGACCTTGCTGATCTCGGCGGCGGAAATGTTGATGTGAACGAGCTTCTTGCCGGTCAAGAGATCGCTGCGGAAATTGAACGTCGCATGCTGGGCGAAGGAATTGCCGACCGCGATCACGAGATCGGCGGCGACGAAGGCCTTGCCGGCCGAAGCGTGGCCGCTGTCGGCGAATACGCCGAGCGCCAAAGGATGGTCTTCGGCAATGATGCCTTTGCCGTCGAGCGTCGTCGCGAAGGGGATTTGAAAGCGTTCGACGAAAGCTTGCAGTTCGGGCCCCGCGCCGCTCCTTATCGCGCCGAAGCCGATCAGCGCGATGACCGACTTGCCGCGCCCGAGTGCGTCGGCAATGGCGGCAGCGGCTGCCGCGACCGCCGCCGGATCGGGCAGGACCGGCTTCACCTCGAGCCGGATATCGCGGTAATTGTCGACCGACTGCCCGGCCAGCGTCAGATCCTCGGCAACATGAATGTGCACCGGCCCCGGGCGGCCCTCGCAAGCGAGATTGACCGCCTGCTCCAGTACGCCGCAGGTCTTGCCGATGTCGTCGAGCAGGAAGGAGGCTTTCGTGGTCGCCGCGAACATCGCCTGCGAATCCGGCGTGCGGCTCAAGCCGGAAGTCTCGTTCAGCGCGCCTTTGCCCCTCCACACCTCGCGAGCGAAACCGGAGATCGCCAGCACCGGATAGGAATCCGACATCGCGACCGCGAGGCCGGAAAACAGATTGAAGGCGCCGGGCCCGGCGGTGGCGAAGCACACGCCCAGGCGATTCGAATAAATCGCGTAGCCGCAGGCCATGAAGGCGGCGGCCTGCTCGTTGCGCGTCACCACGGCCCGGATTTTTGTGGAATGCTTGAGCGCCAGCAGCAGGCCAGCAGAATTTTCGCCGGCGCCGCCGAAGGCGGCATCGACGCCAACGCTCTCCAACCCTCTGACGATCGCCTCGTACACACGCACCGGTCGCGCCCCTCTGCCGGCAACGTTAGGGCTCATAGCGACTGCGCGCCGCCAGCCTCGGCTGGACGGCCCGGATCAGGCTATATCAGGGTTCGAAAGTTGCAACTGTAAATAGAGTATCCGGCTCACTTGGCCGGGGACACGGAACCGCGGCGAAACCCACCGCACGGCCGTGGCGCCGGCGCGACAGGCCGCAAGGTTCTCCTCCGTTGCGACTGTGTCGGTGCGGTGTCCCCGCTTGGCATTACGCGCGCAATGGCCTAGATACGGCTCGCACAGCGCCCGGGCGCGGCGCTGCGGCATATGGTGGTTTCGCCTAACCTTTTGGAATTCCTCGGTTAGGGCGCATAGCTCAGTTGGTAGAGCAGCTGACTCTTAATCAGCGGGTCCAAGGTTCGAGTCCTTGTGCGCCCACCAATCCGCTCAGAGACCTAGGCGGCTTCACGACACCTCGACGTGCGCCGCTTGATAGCGACAGAGATACATCGCCTGCTTGAGACGCCGCGGCGACTGCGAGTACGGATCAGATACGTCGCGACAATGAGTGCAAGCGCCAATGAGTGCTAGCGCCAATGAGTGCTAGCGCCGTATCTCGGTGGGAGCCAAAAACGGACATTCCGTTGTCCGGATCCTTTTCGGATCAGTTGAGTTGAATCAATGCCACGCGAAGGCGCGTTTCCTAACATTCAGCATTCTAAAAGCCTGGTATCCCAAAACAAAGGGAGGACACCATGGCGATATTCTACAAGAAAGCCGCGCTTTTCTGCGTCGCGGCTGCGACGGGTGCAGTGCTTTGCGCAATGCCCGTATCGGTCGAACGATCGGCCACATCAGGTATTGTATTGTCTGTTGACCAAGCACAAGCCCGCATTGGTCATCCGGGCACTCCGGGCAGCGTAGCTGGGGTCCATCGGCGCGCGGTCCGGCGCTGCGCGACAGGAGTTACCTGCTAAACGGCGTTACCTGCTAGCTGTAAGCGGACCAAAGATTGCGATCTTGAGCGACGCCAGAGGCCGTCGCGATCGGCGGCCTCCTCAAGCGCCCATGCGCGGCTGTTATTCTCGCCGGCCGCACATCGCTTTCTTCATTTGCCGTTAAGGGCGATGCCGCTCGGCCGCCGCTGCGAAAGCCGGATGCCGGTTGCCGTCTGCCTGTGCCATTCACGTATCGGCATGGCCGGATAGCCGCCGATCGCTTCCCCTTCCTTGACGTCGCGGATGACCCCGCTCTTGCTGGCGATACGTGCGCCTGAGCCGACGTGAAGATGGTCGCTGATGCCGACCTGTCCCCCCATCATGACGCCGTCGCCGACGACGGTACTGCCTGCGATACCGACCTGGCCGCAAATAACGCAATGCCGTCCAAGACGGACATTGTGCGCAATGTGCACGAGGTTATCGAGAACAGTCCCCGCTCCGATGACGGTGTCACCGGTCGAACCGCGGTCTATCGCGCAGTTCGCGCCAATCTCGACATCGTTTTCGATAACGACACGGCCAAGCTGCGGAATGCGCAATCGCCCATTCCCCGTGGGCACGAAGCCGAAACCCAGTCCGCCGATGCTGACACCGGTCGCGATCCGGACTCGGGCGCCGATGATGGCGTAGCTGATGCAGCTGTTTGCCCCGACTGCGCAGTCGTCGCCAAGCACGACGCCGCTGCCAATGACGGCGTGACAACCGACGTGGCAACCAGGCCCGACTTCTGCGCCGGCGCCGATGATGGCTCCGGCGTCAATTCGCGCCCCGGCCCCGATGACGGCGCTCGGATCGATCCGCGCATCGGCGGATATGCTCGGCTCCGGCCGACGGGGCGGATAATACAGAAGGCCGATCCGGGCAAAAGCGAGCTGCGGTTCGGCCACGCTCATGAGACACACGCCTCGAGGTGCGTTCTGGACAAAATCTCGGGTCGTGACAACGGCGGACGCATGGGTCGCGTGAAAGGAGTTCAGGTACTGCGAATGATTGAAGAAACTGAGTTCGCCGGGACCAGCCGTCTCCAACGACGCGACATCGCTGATCATCACGTCTTTGGTTGCCGGATCCAAGAGTTCGGCATCGACCTCCGCGGCAATGTCCGCAAGACGAAATGGCCCGAAGCGCCGAAAGAACCGCGGATCAGCCATCGTGTACTTCTCTTCCTGTTGTTGAATGTGATCATCAAGGGGCCGAGATCTATCGTTGAAGCTGCTATCGATATTCAGCGTCGTAATCTTGACCGCGCGTGACCGATTAGGCCGTCACATTAGGCCGTCACCTGGGGTGGGGTGCCGTAATTTCACGGAATGACACCAAGCGGTTCCGCTCCTCGTCCCAGAGCGCGAGGCGCACACAGCGAAGGCTTTCGAGGAGTGTCAGTCGGCCAATTGCGCGCAACTCCGGATGATCGCGCAACACCTCCGGCAATCGGTAATATGGAATGCGACTGGAGAGGTGATGCACGTGATGGACGCCGATATTCGCCGTGAACCAGCACAGGAAGCTCGGCAAGTCGTAATGCGAACTACCCCACAAGGCCGCGTCATGCAGGCGCCATTCGCCGTCCCGCGCCCATACGGTGTGCTCGAACTGGTGTTGCATGTAGAACAGCCACACGCCGGCCGAGGCGGCCAGCAGCATGATTGGAAGATGCACCAGCAGAAATGCCTTGATGCCGATGAACCAGACCAAAATGGCGACGACCAACGCGATCGCGAGATTGGTCGCCATGGTGCTGGCCCAAGGTTGCCAGCCCTTGCGCATCATCCCCACCGGCAGACGCTGCTGCAGCAGGAACAGATAGGCAGGGCCAAGACCGAACAGAATCAGCGGATGCCGGTAGAGCCGGTATTTCAGCCGGCCCCAGTACGACAGCGCGCGATATTCGCGCACGGTGAGCGTATCCACGTCGCCGATGCCGCGGTGATCGAGATTGCCGGCGGTCGCGTGGTGAACCGCATGGGTGCGGCGCCAAAAGTCATAGGGCGTCAGAGTCAACACGCCGATGACGCGGCCGACCCAGTCGTTCGCATGGCGATGAGCAAAGAAAGAGCCATGACCGCAATCGTGTTGGATCATGAATAGCCGCACGAGAAAACCGGCGGCCGGAATGGCGATGAGCAGGGAAATCCAGGCGTGGCCCAGCGTGAAGGCAAACCAGGCAACGATCCATAGCGCCGCCAGCGGTAAGGCCGTGATCACAAGCTCGGCAACGCTGCGCAGGTAATTCGGCTGGCGATAGCCGCCGAGAATCTGTGTCCATCGGCGCGCGTCGGGCCCTGAAACACCTGAATTATGTCCGATGTTCAAGTTGGTTTCCGCAGCCGGCGTCAGCTACGCTTACTCGGACGCTTACTTGCCGCTTTCCGCTTCGCCGGAGGCGGTGCCGCTTGCGGCTGCGAAGCGGTACTTTCCTTCGCAAGGCGCAGAGCGCGAAGCCGCGCCATGTTGGCCAGAGAAGCACGATTCTCGGTCTGGTATTCGCGCATCGCCTCGGTCTTGTCGCGCTCACGCTCCGCTTTCGCAGCGGCGACCAGCGATTGCTTTTCATCCTGCAAATTCGTCATCGGCTCCTCCTTCGAAAGGCCGGCAATAAAGAGCCCCACGCGTCAACGCGGGGCTCTCGAACCATAATGCTCTGCCAGTACATCCGTGGTCAGAGAAACATGGCCCTTTGCGCGGCCGATCAGACGGCGCGCAGATTGTCCGCCGACGACTTGCCGGTGCGGCGGTCGTCAACGACATCGAAAGAAACCTTCTGCCCCTCGTTGAGCGTATTCAATCCCGCGCGTTCGACCGCGCTGATATGAACGAAGACGTCCTTGCCGCCATCCTCCGGCTGAATGAAGCCGAAGCCTTTTTGGCTGTTAAACCACTTCACGGTACCCGTATTCATCAAAATGTTCCTTCACTGCGGGTATACACGTGGAACTTGGCGCACGATGTCTCGACGCCAACATTCCGGTTGTCGATTTTGGAGAAATGTCTGAAACGTGCGCGCCCGTAGCGACGCGAAGCGGCCCAGTTCGTTCGGCCAAGTATCGATGAGTGCAATATAGCAGTCGAGTGGGTTTATTTCAAGGCAAGGCCAGAATTGCGCTCTTGCAGTCAAGAGAGCTCAACGGCGGCCGGCTTTTTGCGCGGCATGCTTAATTGGCATCGAATTTCGGGATTGCCGCGATAACAAGATCGCTTTCCGCGACGGCACGCTCGTAAGCTTCATCCTTGCTCTTGATTCGATATTGCGTCGTTCCGTCGTCGGTCAGCCGCAGGCTTACGATCCGGTAGGCGCCTTTGGACGCGGAACGCAACGTCGAAGGGATGAGGCCGACTGTTTGACCCACTTTGAATTTATGAGCGCCATCTGTCATCGCGCGTCCCCTCAATTGTCGCTTGCACTTTTTTTCACGCGCCACATCTGATAGCCGTGATCCCTGATCGCAGTCTCGACCGCTGCGCGGGATAGATTATACGGAAATTCGCGGTCTGGGGCGATGGCTCCGGTGGCGTGCCACGGTTTGAACTGGCTTGGCAGCTTGTATCCCGCCAGATCGCCGGCGAACGCGTGCAGCTCCTTGTTTGTCTCGGACTTGAAGACAAATATCCGCATTGTGCCGGTGGCCGCCGCATCCTCTTTATTCATGTCATCCTCGATAAATCGCGGGCTAGCGCCGGCGAAATTGATTGCGCTGTGGCGGACGACTGGCCGGCCCGGCCCGTTCGTCCTTGTGGCGAAAGATCAGTCGACCTTTGTCCAGATCATACGGCGACACTTCGACGGTGACCCGATCGCCGGCAAGAGTCTTGATCCGGTTCTTCTTCATTCTGCCGGCGGTGTAGGCGACAAGCGCGTGGCCGTTGTCGAGTTCAACGCGGTACCGCGCGTCGGGCAGTATCTCGATCACCAGACCTTCGAATTGCAGAAGCTCTTCTTTAGGCATGTGCTGATCCCTTCGCACACGGCGCACACACTACAGCGGCCTACACATGACGCGCGGGACCGGTATTGCGGGTGAGCGGGACACCCCACGCGATCTGGGCTGCCAGTGGATTAAAAAAAGCGAGCCAGAAACCGTTAGCCAGAAGCCGTCAGACGGTGTCTATACGCGCGGCGCGCCCTAAGCCCTTTCATAAGGACATAGAGTAATATGGGCCGAAGATGTGTTCGTTTCAAGGTCTGATGGCAATCGGCCGACGACGAAGTGGCTGAGATTGATGCTAATTTCAGCTTTCTTCCGTCGTTTCAAAGATTATAGCGACGGTCCATTGCTGCGCATGTTGGGGCGCGAGGTCGTGTCCTGCTGATACTTCCCATTCTCCAACTTGCCGAAGTCCCTCCTGCGAAGCCCACCATCGTGTTGCCACTTCCAGAACTTCCGTCCGCGTGGAGCCGGTGAAGGTTTTTCTATTCATGGTTCGCTCTTCGACGAGTTTGAGTATTGTCTCTTTCCGATTTCCGACCGCCCTCTCGCATTTGTGCTAGGATATTGTTTCTAAGATCCGCCCTCGATTGCAGGAGCAGCCCAAGGCGCGCCGCGTGACGGCGCATCTGCTCTCGGGCTCGGCCGCTGAAAGCGAGATCATGACATTCGACTATTCGTTGCCTGCCGAATTGTACCTGGCAAAGCGCGGGGGCGGTCAACGCCAGCGGCGTCAGCATCGTCGCTTCACGACTGCGGCCGAGGCCATTCGCTTCGCAGTCGAAGATTTTCCGCCGGTTCGCACGCTCAATGCGTGGATGCAGGTCGGAGACGAGTGCTTCGACAGCAGCGGCATCCAACGTTTGTATGAAAGCCGCGGTTACCCTGGCGCCGCCGAACACCTTGAAGTTCAGCTACCATCGGAGTGATTTGCGCCGTCACTGCAATTACAGCAGTCGCACCCCGAGACGCGCGTCGATGATCTGCTTGGCCATCGCAATGATGTCCTCTTTGGGACTTTTCTCAAGATTGCTCGGGCTGTCGAGCAGTGGAGAGGTCGCCCCCCGCGAATAGATCGACACTCTCCAGCCTTTGCAGACCGGATCTATCTCCAGGCGATAGCCTTTATATTCTACAATGTCTGTCGTTGACTTGCTCTTTGCGCCTTGCCGAAGAGTCGTAAGGCTCTGGTTACTTGCGGGTACTGGCGCTGTTATCGCTCGGAAAAATGTGCGCGCAAATCGGAGGCTTCCGAGGCGCCGAGTGGATGGCGAACCATCACTTAACTAGGCCACAGCATACCGCATCAGACCGCCTTAGTCCATCTGAACGTGCCCGATACCTTGTTGGCTCGTCGCGCCCCTTGAGCGTGATGATCGAGCACGGCGTCACATCGGATTCGCTTTCGGGGGGCAATGTCTTCGTGCCCGCCGGCGAGCGCCGCTGCTGCGTCTCGTCAGCCAAGCGCGGTGGCCCCGGCTTCGATTGACGTCAGCTCCACTGACGGCGGTCGAGCCATTTGTTGATCATGGAATGTGCGAGCATCTCGGCTTGCTCACGGTCGCCGCTCATTATTTTTCCCGGCATTTCCGTGTCGCTGGGATGAATGGCCACGAGCCATTCATCGCGTTCGATCCGGGCGCGGATCGTATACCTTACGCCTCTGTACTCCATGAAATGGACATTGCGCTCAAATTGAAACCTGAGCAATGCGACGGGCTCGAATGTCCGCTTGCGCCGCGCTTTAGCTGAGCCTTTGAGGTTGCTTCGATTGTTCCATTCTAAGGACTCGCTATTCGTCTGGAATAGGCGCAGGCTCAATACGACAGGAATAGCCTCTAGGTCGCAAGACTGCGGGTCAAAAAATGCCCAATATTTTGGACGATGCAAAACGAGATGCCGCCGAGTGCCGGCGCACTGCCGCAGCTGAGACCGATCCTGGCGTTGCAGGACAGCTGTTTGCGATAGCCGATGCTTGGGACAGGGTCATTCGTGCACATGACGAGGATATGCGGCGCTTAGCGCGTGAGGCATTACTGAGCGTCGCCGCACGGTCGGATCGACTGGCGGAGCAAGCGCGCCGGGAATCAGGCCAAACGTAAGATCGCCTCGCGCCGGGCCGCGACGTTTTTTAGGCTCGGACCCATCTGTCGCGCCACCGGCAGCCTCAGCGGTCGCGCGGCGGCTTGTTCCCCGTCCCTCTAGGCATCGCGAGCAAATTTTTAGAGGGCCGACGCCGGCGCGAACGAAACACTGCGATCTGCCGAAAGGACACTTAATTGACCTATGTCGTCAACGAGAGTTGCATCAAGTGCAAGCTGATGGATTGCGTGGAGATCTGCCCCGTGGATTGCTTTTACGAGGGTGAGAACATGCTCGTCATCCATCCGGATGAATGTATCGATTGTGGTGTGTGCGAGCCCGAATGTCCGGTCGATGCAATAAAGCCGGACACCGAACCGGGTATGGAAAAGTGGGTTCAGATCAACGCCCAATACGCAAAGGCATGGCCCAACATTACCGTCAAGAAGGACCCTCCGGCCGACGCCAAGGAATGGGAGCGTAAGCCGGACAAACTCCAGCACTTCTCGCCAAACCCCGGCACGGGCGATTGACCGTGCCGATCGGGTCACGGCCGCTGTCATGGTGAGGAAGATATTTTGCGCCGCGTCAGTTCCAAATTAGCCAAAGCGCGCAGAGCACTGCGATCGAGACGACAGATCACGATTGAATTTTTCGGTCTCGCTCGACGCCATCGCTATCGCCAGGGTTAATCGACGCAAATGAGCTGTCAGCGCCGATGTCGGAACTCAACTGACCTTCCGCTACATTACGCTCATGGTTTTCGGTCTCGCTTTTGATGCGGTAATACACGTCGATCGCCTGGTCCTCCTTCGGCATCTGACGCACAATCTTGAAGAGACCGGGTTTTTTCTCACCGATAGGCGTGTACTCGACAGCTTGCCCGACCAGAAACTTGAAAGACATCAAGCTAAGTCCCTTCCGTACCGGAGGACAAAGATCTGAAGTAATGCTCTGCGTACTGATAGTAATTCTCCGCGGCGACCGTATTGCCGTTTTGGTCTTCCGCGCGAGCGAGCGCCATATACCGCTCATAATTTCTTTGTGCGCCGTTAGCGCTATTGGGCGTGGAACGGTTGGCGCCGTGGGTCCACCGCCGCGAGCGTGCGGCTGACGACCTTTTCGGCCCAGTCTGTCGCATAGTCATGATGCCTTGTCGTTTTGCAGAGCGCCAGTCGTCCAAGGCGCTGTCCTCAGCGCAAATTCACGGGCGACGGGAGACGATAGACGCCTCCTGGAGTAAATGATCTCGATGTCTAAAGCAAATTGGTTCAGCCTTCGTGAAGACGCCGACAGGATTTAGCGAAATTGTCCGGGTCTTCCCATTGGGAAGCCGACGCGATCGCCGGCTCCCCGCTGGAGGTCTTTATTTCTGTTGGGTGCTTTTCGCATTCGCGGTCTTGGAATGCTCGCTTGCGTTTTGCGCGTGCTGCTGGGCTTGGGTCGAGTGCTCCTTGCCCTTGGCATGGTCGTTCTTGCCGTGAGCTTCGGCGGCAGCACGATGGGATTTCGCCGCGGACTCGTGATGTTCCGCCGCTTGGTTGTGTGCATCTTTCATGTTGATTTTCTCATATTGGCCGAGACATTTCGGCGGCCTGAGAGAGCGGCTTCAATAGTGGCCGAATAGAGAGGCTTTGTTGTTTTAATAGAGTGAACCGGTCTCTATCGCCTCAACGCTGTTTGCCAGCGGACATCGATCCGAGCAGTCGGCCTTTGGGGGCCATTGATCTGTCGCCTTCTCTCAAATCGGCGAGAAGGCAGCACAGCGCCTCGACATTTAGATTCTGGCCCTTAACGAATGCTCGCAGTCGTCCTGAAAGATCATTCCCAAGTATTATCTGCGTGGGTCCGGGATCAGACGCGAAGCGGGCAACGACAGGCAAAAGGCGAATCTCGGCGCGCACCAAGTCGCCTTCGTCGGCCCAGTCTTGCAGGTCAACATAGCCCAACATTGCTCACTCGTGTCATCGACAATTTGCGACGATATCTCTGTCTCACCAACGTCTGCCCCAACTTCCTCCCCACCCGCGGCGCCATCCGCCACCGCCACGCACCAGCCTGATGACGAACAACAGCAACAGCGCGCCAATGGTGGCATTAATAATCGCCGATATGAGGCCCGCGCCGAGATGGAGACCGAGCTGAGGCAGGAGCCAACTGCCGATGAAAGCGCCGACGATTCCAATGAGGAGGTCGCCGATGATCCCGAACCCGGTGCCCTGCACGATCTGGCCGGCCAGCCATCCGGCAATGAGACCAACCAGCAATATGATCAAGAGACTTTCACCTGACATCTGCATCTTCGTATCCTCCGGCGAATGGCTGTCGAGGAAATTGCGTGCGGATTTTTAGGCCGCAGGGCTCATTCCATAATCTCTGCGCAAGCGGTCTGGGCAAGTGAAGCCCCATAGGCACGCGATTACTGATCAAAATTGCTCATTCGCGAATAATTTAATTTTCAATTATGCCGCTCAGTCTTCGGCGACGGCAAAAGCCGGATATCACTATTTGGCGGGGTCGTTTCCGCTTAGCCGGAAGCCGCAGGCGGCGATGGCTTTCTCGCGCAGATGATCGGGGTCGCGCTCGCCGCTCTTTGTGAGCTTTATAATATGCTTGGCAATAATCTCGCTGACGATCCTATTTGGGTGACCGAAGCCCCAAACGAATTCGATTGCCGTGCCGTAGGCATCCGACATGACCTTGATGTCGGCCGGCTCGAATACGGCGTCGCCAAGAAACGGAACGATCGAGATCCCCACGCTTATCGCCATCGTATTTATCTCGGGGCGCAAAAAGTAACCGTGCAGCGCGTGCCGCGCCCGCTTTCGCCGGCCGTGATTTGCAGTTTCCCGTCAATCTGCTTTACCAGCGAGTTGATTATTTTCATTCCAAGGCCCCTGCTCCGAACAGGATCGAATCCGGCCGGCAGTCCCGGCCCGTCATCCGACACCGACAGCGCGTGACCAAGAGTCGGACTTGTCTCCAAACGAACAATAATGTCGCCCTTGGCGTACTTCGCCGCGTTGGTGATCATCTCATTGACGACAAAGCCAAGCGGAATAGCGAACTTCGTGGGAATATCGATCTTCACACCCTCGACGACGATCGGGCTTGCAGTCTTGCCTTGAAAAAGCAGGTCCGAAAGATCCTCGCAAAGGCCCGAAAGATATTCCCTGAACTCGACGCCTTCCTGGTGGTCGAGGATATGCAGCCTGTGGTGCACGCGTCCAAATGAGGCCACCCGGTTGGCGGCGACGGTCAATTGCGCGGCGGCCTCAGGGCCCGCGGTCCGACTTTGCAATGACAGGAGACTGACTATGATTTGCAGACTGTTGACGAGCCGGTGCTCAAACTCCTGGGCCAGCATGTCCTGGCGCCGCAACAGATCGGTCTTCTCACCAAGCCATGCCGCCTCTCGTGCACGAGCCGACTGCAACTCGGCAATCAAAGACTCCTGCAGCACCTCTTTGTGCGCATCGAGCCCAACCACGCTTCTCCAGGGAAACAGCGGCGCGGAGTCGCGCGCCAACACGGAGTCGCTCATCGTTGTCCCTCCATGCTCTCACGAGGTCGAAAAAGCGCTCCTTGGCAGAGATGCTGACCCGGCTCGTAAACCGAGCCGCCGCCTCTCCAGTAAAACTGTACCGGCGCCGGGGCCGGCACTGTTCAAAATTGCTCACAATTGAAAAGAATCAAGGAAGCGGTAACCACGCCCCTGCGACTCCACGGCCACTTTGACCTAAGTCGAGGGGATTACAGAAGACACTCTGCCACCGCGACCAGTCGCCGGTATAATTTGAGCGGCCAGCAGCTTAACGTCGGAGCTTTCCGGCCGCTGCCGGGTCGCTCACGAAGATGTCACTGCGGCGACTTTACTGTGCGCGGCGGATCGGCCAGCACGACGCTCAACAGCGAGCTATGGACTTCGAGATGGCCGTTGTAATCAATAAATCCCGCTTTGCGGAATCTGTTCATGAAATGGCTGACGCGCGAGCGGGTGGTGCCGACCATCTCCGCCAGCGTTTCCTGACTGATCTTTGCAATGAGCGGCTCCGGGCGGCCTTCCTTGCCGAAATTCGCCAGCAGCAGCAACAGCCGCGCAAGCCGCTTCTCGGTCGAATTGAAGAGCTGGTCGACCAGGTCTTCCTCGACCCGCGCGGTTCTTGCCAGAACATGCGAAACAAACATCTGGGAAAATGCCGGCTCGTCGCGGAGAACGCGCTGGATCTCTGTCTTATCAACGCGCATCGTCACGCATTCACTCATCGTGGTTGCCGTGGACAGGCGCTTCGGCTGTCCGATCAAGCATCCTTCACCGAAGAATTCGTCGATACCGAGGATGGCAACCACCGCTTCCTTGCCCTCCCTGGATACGACGGTGACTTTGACCTTGCCCTTTTTGATATAGAAAACCGCGTCCGCGACGTCGCCTTGCGAGAAGACGATTTCTTTTTTTGGATGTGTCGCGAGGATACGGCCGGCAGCGGCGGTTTCTAAAAACGCCACAGGATCAAACCGCGCGTTGCCATTCGATGCCGTGGTTTTTACGCTGCGTTTGGTTTTTATGCTCTTTTTGTCCATTTCCGTTCCTTGACGGCCCGACGTAGGCACAATCGCAGCGACGCGACTGTATAAAATAGCTCACTTTTCGTGAATTGGCACTACGTCCGCCGCGCCGTGGTGGTGACGATCTGCCACAGCGTGGATGTCACCGCATCGTCACGACCCATTGATGCCTTTTAGCACGCTGCTTGGGTCAGGCGGGATTTTGCAAATACGACGTTGATTAGAGCGGCACTTTGAAATTTGGGCCGGGCTCGCGTGAGACCAAAAGCGGTTCCGCTCTCGCCACAGGCTTTAGGCCGTTACCGCCATTGCGATCGAGTTGCTGCTGCGGCCGGGCGCCCTGCGTTTTCCTGTTGGATCTGCGTATACTCAGTAACCCACGATAAATGCCCAGATAATCTTCCGCCATTCGGGCGGCGGTAAACCTTTCTTCAAAGCGTCGCCGCACGGCGCGGCGATCGTAAGACAGGATCGCCGGCAGCGCGGCGATGGCTTCTTCCTCGCTATCGACCACCCTGCCGGTGACACCATCGTCGACGACCTCGGGGACCGACCCGCGACGGAACGCCAGCACCGGTGTGCCGCACGCCATGGCTTCGATCATCACCAGGCCAAAAGGCTCCGGCCAATCTACCGGAAACAGCAGAGTGGCCGCTTCGCCGAGGAATTTTGTCTTTTCATGTTCGTTGATCTCTCCGACGAACTCCACGTCCCCGCCGGCGATGAGTGGGAATATATCTTTGCGGAAATAGTCGTCGTCGACCTTGTCGACCTTGGCGGCAATCTTCAGCGGAAGCCCAGCGGCGCGCGCTATTCTGATCGCTCGGTCCGGGCGTTTTTCGGGCGAAATCCGTCCCAGGAAAGCAAGGTAACCTCCCTGCTCGAACGACGGGAGATGCAGGCCGGCCGGAAGGCCGTGTTGGACGGTCGCAACAAAATTAGCGCGCGGTAGCGGTTTGCGCTGATCGTTGGAGATCGAAACCAACGGCATATCCCCGAATCGGGAATAGAAGGGCTTGAGATCACCCAAATCCTGCCGCCCGTGAAGCGTGGTCAAGGTCCGAGCCGCCAGAGCGCGGAAAAGCGGGAAATGAAACAGATCAATATGAAAATGGAGGACGTCGAATTCCTCGGCACGCTCACGCACCTTGTCGATCATCAGCATAAAGTGCGGAATGGTGTCGCTCACGGTTGGATCGAGCCGAAGCGCGCGGCTACAACAAGGATCCAACTCGGCGCTGGTGATAGAGTCGCCGCTTGCAAACAGCGTCACATCGTGACCAGCCCGCACAAGCTCTTCGGTCAAGTAGGAAACGATCCGCTCGGTGCCGCCATAGAGACGAGGAGGAACGCTCTCAATGAGCGGAGCCACCTGCGCGATTCTCATCGTGACCCCTCTAATCCCCTGAACAAATAAAAGCACTCCGGTTGCCTAGGGGCTTGGGGGCGGAGCGGGCAACCGGAGGCGCTTCGATTCCGGCGCGACGCCGGATCGAGAGCTACGACTTTGCCGTTCTGGGCGGGGTAGAGTCTGTTCTATTTTGACCAGTTCTTCTGTCGCCGCGCTGACATGTTTCAAGGCGCGAGGAATAACTTGAAGTCGCACGTCGCCGCTAACGGGAACTAACTCATCGACGTCGATGTTATCTTCAGACCCAAGCCAAAGCGCTTTTCTGGAGTTTAACCGGATGTATGGATCATCTGTCGCACGCCACCTTCGCGTGGAAGTAAGACATCGCAACGCGGCGCCGAACCGATACTCCTGGGAAATTTTCTCCGGAGATAGAACCCTGCCCGTGGAAGAATCCACCGATCAATTCCGCTCTTGGGAAGATGCGAGTCAATTTGGAAAGAAAGCGTTGCAGCAGTTATCAGCGAATCCGATCGCACGACGCGGTCCCGATTTCTGAGAGCGCGCGCTCCGACAAACCGGCCGCTACCCCTTCAGGTCGATCTGTCTTTGCGATTGTGGTCGCTTTGGATCAGCCCAGACCTTGGTGATGTGGGATGGATCGTGGCCTGACCAGGAGGACAGATCATGGAGACATTTCTGATAACGCTCGGCGTGATCGTCGGCGTCGCCGCTGTGGTTTTCCTGTTCGTTATCGAACCGCGTCGGAAGATTTACGACAAATAAAGCTCGCGGCGGCGGCCTGCACCGACGCATTGCAAGACCCCGACGCCGGTCCGTCGATGACCCGCTCACGGCATCGAGACCAAAGAAACAGCCCGGATCAATAAACGAGAGACGAGAATTTTATCGCCACGGAGGACGTCAGAAATGGAATGGGTCATTGCATTGATCGTCGTGATGTTGATGCCACTCGGATTGATTTTCTGGTGGATTCCGCGATGCGACGATGTCGGTATTCGAAAAGCGAAAAACCGCATCGCGCGTGAGCCGGCATCGGCTATTCTTGCATATGAGGCCGTGTCTTCTTCATCACGAGCGCCGGCTTTCCCTCGAGCCCATGAAAAGGCTTTCGGATAGCCATGGGCTTTCGCAGCGGCTATGTCGCTCTTCGCGTCGCGAGAAGGCGGTCAAATTAGAGATCAAATTAGAGAAACGTCCGACCTGTCGACTTTTGTATTGGATCGTTTTCCCTTCTTCGCCGCTTTCTTGACCGCCTTTTTCTCGGCCTTCGCCATGATTCTCAACAGCTTCTTTTTCTTGATCACTTGATAAACTCCTCTTGCGATCACGTCTCGCGATCAAAAGCGTGTATTCTGGAAATCTTATTTGCGACTCGTCTGCCGCGCAGGCGCAAATCCGAATATCCGGTCACTCATCAGCGCAGCTTTTGCCCAAGTGCAGGCAAGTTCCTCCAGAACTCGCTTCTCGTCCTGGCCCGTCGCTTCGGAGGATTCGCGCATGGCTTCCTCGGCAAACTGCCGAAATATATTTGCGTCTGACATGGCAGCCTCTTGCTTAGGCAACCCCCCTTGGCTCGGAGCTTGGAGCCGGGGACCGACGAAGTCTGGCCAGAATTGCTCACTGTGACGTTAGGCAGCCGAGGCGCTGCAGCGTGCTAGTTCGCAGATTTTTAGCTTCCAACACCGGCATTTCGTGTTCAACGAACCAATTACAAACGCCACCTGAGCAAAACCGCATCTGAGCAAAATTGCTCACTGCAGTTTGCCGTACTCAACGCGATGAAGATCGATTAGTGAGCAAGTTGTCTGCCACGCGGCCTTTAACGAAAGCGGAACAAACCGACCTGGCAAGCGTTTTATTTCTGGTCTAACTAAAAGAAAGCTCACCATGTTCGATCTGTGGCGATTTGGTTTCGACGTTCAGCAGGTCATTGCCACCCGCGTCATTGGCATGATGAAGGGCGAGCTAAGTCAGCGCGAAATGCGGCGCATGGTCGTCGAGAAGCAGACAGCCTATTCAAACGCGCAGATCGCCGGCGCTTACGCGCTGCTGACCAGCGGTCCCGTTCAAGCCGGCCGCGAAATGATCGAGGTATATGAACGTGCCGTCAGAGCCAATCGCATCAGACTTTCGGGCGCGCCTCGAAGTTGGGATGAAGCCATCAGCTGACTTGCTTCTATACGGCGATTTTTATCTCAACCTCCATAAATAAAGTCTCGACGCGTACTTGTGTTTTGGTTGCGGCACCACAGATACACACTAGCGGCAAGCAAACGGTTTGCCTGGCAGTTGCCCACAAAACAGCGATATGCCGAAGTCGCCACTCACTTACGGGCAGCGCTGCTGTTATCGGCGGACACAGCCTTAGTCTCAAATTTCTGATCTCAAGTCGATCGTGGCTCGCGTCGCGGATGCGCCGTGCATCCGCACGGACACGCCACGCGCCTCTGTTCGCGGCCGTACTCAGCACTTTCGTCATCCGCTTCGCGGGCGGACATGGATGAGGCCAAACATGGAATCGGCGATCAATCAAGATACGCAACATTCGCACGATCCACTGTGGATCGACAGGCTTCATATCAAGAACGTCGACGAGGCGAGTGCGCTTGCCCAAGCCATCGTCGACACGATCCGCGATCCTCTGCTTGTCCTCGACAAGAACCTGCATGTTGTGACTGCGAACCGCTCTTTCTATCAGACGTTCGGCATGACCCATCAGGATGTTCGCGGTCGCCCGCTCTACGGTCTCGGCGATGGCCAGTGGGATATCCCGGAGCTGCGACTGTTGCTGGTCGACGTCGCACCGCAGCACGCTGTGATGCAGGCTTACGAAGTCGAGCGGGATTTTCCCAATATCGGGCGGCGCACGATGCTCTTGAATGCGCGCGAAGTGTTCAATCACAGGAATGCCGAAAAGCTGATTCTCTTGGCGATCGAAGACATCACCGAGCGATGTGACGCCGAGCGGCTGGCGGCGGAACTGCTGCGACAGAAGGATACGCTGTTGCAGGAGATGCAGCATCGCGTCGCCAACAGCCTGCAGATCATCGCGAGCGTGCTCCTGCTCAAGATGCAGTCGGTCCACTCGGAGGAGACGCGGCTGCATCTTCGCGACGCGCATCAGCGCGTCATGTCGGTGGCGACCGTGCAGCAGCAACTCCAAGCGTCGGGGCATGGCGAGCCGATCGAGGTCGGACCTTATCTGTCCAGGCTATGCGACACCCTGGGGGCCTCCATGATTGGCGACAGAAAGCCGATCTCTCTGAAAGTGGAGGCCGGCCCCGGCACGGCGGCATCCGGCGAGTTGGTCAGCATTGGGCTGATTACGACAGAACTCGTGATCAATGCGCTGAAGCACGGATTCCCGATCGGCACCGAGGGCTGCGAAATATTGGTCAGATACGATGTCGACGAATGTAACTGGCGTTTATCGGTGTCTGACAACGGCATCGGCGTGCAGACGGACGGGGGTGCCCGAGGACATACCGGTTTGGGCACCACCATCGTCGAAGCGCTCGCGCGTCAGCTCAAGGCTTCCGTCGAGATAACCCGTCTAGCGCCGGGAATGGTCGTATCGATCGTCCACGTCGCGCAACAGCCATGAGGCTACGCACCGTCATGCCACCGGAGAGCAGACCATGCCGATAGGACTCATCCTCGTTACCGTCCTCATTATTTTCCTGCTCGGCGGTTTGAGAGGCCGCTTTGGCGGCTACGGTTACGGCTACGGGCATGGCGGTGTCGGTGTCATCGGCACCATCTTGATCATCGTTGTCGCTCTGGTGCTGTTTGGACAGATTTGAAGTGAGAACCGCTGCACCAAAGCGATCCTGAATAATCAAACAAGTATGTTGGGTAATCGGATGCCAAACGGAGTTTTCAGATTCGTGCAGAGAGCATTTTGGATTTACATCGCGGAAGCGGTGCTGGTCCTGGTGCTCATTTTTATAATTCACGCTTTCACGTAAGCAAGCTGCCTTTTCCGGGCAATCGACCAACGCGTCATCGCAAAACAGAGGCTTCACATGTTCAACCCAAAGCAATATCGCGCGAAGGCGGCCGAATACGGAACTCGCAGCAAGGAAGCCACCGATCCGAGCCAAGTTCGCGAATACAAAGAGTCGAGTGACAGCTTTGGCTCGCTTGCCGAAAATGAAGAATGGCTCGCTGACAACTTCAATAAGACTCTTCAACCGTCGGACGAGAAGCGACCCATTCACGCCGCTCTCGCCGCTGAAGAGGAGCATGTTCTTCGATGCCTCGGCGCTTCGGTCATCATGCAGTGGAATACGATTCCCGCCAAACTCCAGCGCGAGCTCTTCGACACTGCCGGATCGATGGGTGAGCTATTGGCAACGGCGGGGCTGAGAGGACAAATCGCCAGGTTCTTGCATAAGCATAAGGACGACGGCCCGGCGCCGCCCAAGGGCCAGCAGCAGACGCAGCAGCCTGGCCAGGACGCAAACAAAATCTGAGTTCGAAGAGAGCCCGGCCAGCCGGCGGGATTATCGAGAGCATTCGCAGAGGCGTGCGGAGAATGAACTCCACAGACACTACAAATTCTGAAGCGTTCGATTATGGCGCCAGCGCCGAGCTGTTCTCGTCGAGAGGCAGTAGCGGCCGGCGGCAACCGCTCAATTACCAGCGTTTTACGTCGGTCGCAGAGGCGCTCCGTTTTGTCATCGAGGACCTTCCGACGCGGTTCTTTGTCGGTGCTTATCTCCAGGTGGAGGAATCAAGATACCAGGGCGACGAAATCCGTCGCTTGTATGCTAGCTCGCACTATCCCCTGCCCCGAAGAGCAGTAGAGGATCCGATTGCATGATCGCGCGCTCGCTCAGCGAAACCGTCATGTTCAGCAAGCCCTTTCTGTTAAAGGGCGTCGATCGCATGCTGCCGGCCGGAGATTATCGGGTCGTCACCGATGAAGAATTGATCGAGGGACTTTCCTTTCCGGTCTATCGGCGCGTTTCGACCATGATCTTCGTGCCGGCGACGCAGGGGGCGTCGGCCATCGAGATGGTCACGATCGATCCGCTCGATCTTCGGGGCGCTCTGGATAGAGACGCCGCATCGTGATCCGACAGCGCAAGGACCCGTTCATTTGACCATTCTCGATGTGTGGCACACGACCATATACCGTTATCGACGTCCGGTTCGGCTCGGCGATCACCGGCTGATGCTGCGCCCGCGCGACAGTCATGATCTTCGGCTCATTGAAACCAATCTGAAGCTTTCGCCGGCGGCAACGATACGCTGGAGCCACGATGTATTCGGCAATTCCATAGCCGTCGCTTCGTTCACGGAGCCAACGACCGAGCTGCGAATTGAAAGCCATCTGCGTCTGGAGACGTTCGCGCAAAAACGTCCGGCGTTTCAGATCACCGCGGAAGCCGAGACCTATCCATTCATCTATTCGGCGGACGATCGTATCGACCTGGGACGGCTGCTCGACCGTCAGTATCCCGATCCCGCCGACCGGGTCGGCGCATGGGCGCGCGGCTTCGTGCGCAGCAACCCGACCAATACCCTGGCGCTGCTCGCAGACCTGAACAGCGGCGTTGGCGCATGGATCTCCTATCAGAGCCGCGAAACCGAGGGGACACAGACCCCGGTAGAGACCTTAAACCGCCACTGGGGATCGTGCCGCGATTTCGCGGTGCTGTTCATTGAGGCGGCCCGCTGTCTCGGCTTTGGCGCCCGGGTCGTCTCCGGCTATCTGTATAATCCCTTGAGCACTGCAAGCGGCGCCGGAACGACCCACGCGTGGGCCGATATCTATGTTCCGGGCTCCGGTTGGGTCGCGTATGACCCGACCAACGGCACCATCGACAGCAGCGACTTGATTCGCGTTGCGGTCACCCGCGATATCAGTCAGGCAATTCCGGTCGCCGGCAATTTTGTCGGCACTTCCGATAGCTATCTGGGCATGACCGTTGACGTCACCGTAACACCGGAACGCAGCGGAACCCGCAAAAGCGCCATCGGATGATTTACGCGTCGGCATCGATTCCGCCTCACATCGGCGACGGCGGGCGGTGCTGAGAACTTCGTCACACATACAATAGGAGCAAGCATGAAGCCGGAACACCAGGAGCGCCGCAAGATCATTCGTGAGTGGATGGCCCTGCCGCAAGACAAGCGCCGGACTGCGGCGCAAGTCGAGGCCTTCGCCAGGAAAACGATGGAGCGAATTGCATTCCGGCCAGATCCCTATCGGCAGATTGTGAGCTGGGTTCAGCCCCGCGCCGGCAGGCAATGAACCGCCACCGTCCCGATAAAAAAAGCCCCGGCCGGGGCTTGGGGGCTTTGATGGCCGAGGCTTCTATCCCGGGGCGGTGACGCGACGCATACGTACAAGCCCGTCCCGGGTCGTCAGAAGAAGATTGTTCTTAATCCTGGTCTGTTTGTTGCCGGACTAAGTTAGCACCACAGCCCGAGCGTCCAGCGATGACCATGATCTCGACATCCGCGGTAGCCGCGATGGCTTCCGTAGCTGTCGTATAGCGGTCCGTTGCGGCGGCCCTCATATCGGCCCGCGAAATGACGTCGATGGCCGTTATTCGCCGTTCGCGCCGACTTGGTGTCCACACCGCTATTGGCGTCGGATGTGCCCTTGGCCACAGCACCCGCGGCGGCGCCCTTATCCGTCGTCAGCAGCTTGTCGGATTTCGGCGCTACCGGCGCGGCTTGTCCGATCTTGTCTGGCGCTTTGCTCTGGTCGGATTTCAAGGCCGGCGCCATCTTTTCCGGCGGGGCATTCTGCTGCGCCGCCGGCGGAGCGCCGGTCGTCTCATTCGTCTTGATGCCTTGTGCCGAGACAGCACAAACACCCAGCAGCAATATCGCCGCCGTGGTGGATAACAGTCGCAATTGTCTCATGGATGTCTCCTCTGGACACTCCGCAATCTGTTTAATTTTGTGGATGTGTGGAGTGACAACGTCTACCGTTCCCTATCGTTCCAAATAACAGCAAAAGCAGTGCCTGAGAGCGCGATCACTTTTGCATTGATTTTCACAAAGCATATTGCATTACGAGAATTAATGACGATGTGAAGCGTGCGCGCCTATGCGTTCCTAAAAACCGGAACGCCATTGGCAAAACAACGACATTGGAGCTGCGCCCAGGGCGTCGCCTCCCGCGTCATAAAACGCCCTGAGGAGGAGTGCCCTAATGGATATGAATAAAACGACGGCGCAGAATAAAGAGACCTTTGAGAAAATAAATTCCGCTACGGCGGAAGCAGCCAATCTCATCCAATCCAGTTGCACGACTGCTTTTGAAGGCGTGCAGACCTACAACAAAACGCTCGTTGAATTTACGCGAGAAAATACGATCGCAGCATTCGACTTTGTACAGAAATTGTACGACATAAAGTCGCCATCCGAGTTCATAGAGCTTTCAACTAAACATGCGCGCACGCAAACCGAGACGCTCAGCGGGCAGACCGAACAGCTTAGGGTGCTCGCTCAGAAGATTGCAGTCGCCTCCGCCGAGCCACTGACATCAGGCGCCGCAAAAGCAGCCAGCCACGTCGGCTAACCTCCGCGGTCTTGTACTTTAAGCATTGTTCAAAGCCCGGACCTGGAAAATCTCTGGGGCAAGGCGATGCTGTCCAATGGTGAACGCAATGAGTGGTCCCCACTACATCAATGAAAATCAATCCGACATACGCGGCATCAAGCCCGGCTGGTACACGTCAGACAATGACGGCAATCTGTCTTCAGGGCCGTTCTTCAGCCAGGACGAATGCCACGGTCGAGGTGCCCAGCCGATGACGGGATCGGAGCCCGCGCAATCAGGGCTGAAAGCAAAGCCCGCGACGCCGGAAGCGGACAGACTAACCGAGGACGAGATCGCTCGAGAAAAACTAGGGCCGCGCGGGGTGCCTGGTGCTCCCGACACAGCGAGAATGACGGCGCGGGAGGCCAAAAACATTTCCAGGTCCGGCAAGTTCGACGGTCACACCGCCTGATTTCCATCCGCCGCCAATTGCTGCACTGATCTGTGGACCCGTTCGCAAAAGCTGCTCAGGTGAGCGATTTTATACAGTTGTTTGTTGCGCGCCGTGAATGAAATCTATCTGTCGGCGCAAATCGCGCGAAACATAAGTCCACCAGCCGATCGGCCCCCAACCAAGGGCCCCTAGGTCTTTCGCCGAAGCTTGTCGAATGAAGGGGTAGTTCATGCGCTTTCAAGATATATCGTTTGGCATAGGACCCAAAGATCCGTGTCCAATATGCAGCGCAAGCATCAGGCTCACGGAGGTCGAACCTCATCCCAATCGCGATGATTGGGAACTCAATGGATATAGCTGCGAAAATTGCGGCCCGGTAAAATCGCTGGTTGTCCAACGTCCGGCTGATGATGTGCCGCCTCTGTTGAGGTTGATGTAAGTGAGTGAGGCGCGTCGTCCGCGTATCAGATGAATCCACAAGGCAGCATGTTCCGACTTTGGGCTGCGGCCTCGCTGATATGGATCAGCTTCATTTTCATTTTCGCATATCAACAGATTTCCACGCTGCGTCATGTCTCAATCGCCGCCTACACTAGCTACGCAACTCTTGCCCTCGCGCCGGTTAGCGGCACCTTTGCGATTTTGTTCATTAGCGGCTGGATTGTCACCGGATTTACTCGCCCGCGCTAATCTCGCCCGCACTACCAGGGTCGGAGCAGCCCGCGCGACGAAAGCCGTTCAACAGTATAGATATTCGACTGACATCAAAGATCCCTGGCCTGGAGTTCGTAGGAACCTTTCTTCTCGCGCTTATACATCTTGGCTGCCGCGGCGTAGATCGCCGGCCGATGGGCATCGAAGGCAAGCAGCAAGCTCGCCTCGTTGCTATCGAGTTTCGGTTCAAGTCGCTTGAGCGCTTCTACAGTGACGAAGAACGACCATTCCATCGCACTGTCGTGTCCCCAGAATCGAATGGCGCATCGGGTTGGATCAAAAACTCGGCTTTGGTTCGGGAAATTGAGCATTGTCCTGCGTGGCTGTGTTGGCGACGGCGAAACAGCCTTTTTAGAGTGACCGATCATCGGCCTCACTAACTTAACTTACTGAACCGAAGAGTGATTCATGTTTTCAGATATATATTTCGTTCGGCTACTGGTTTTAGTCCATGCGGAGCATACGTAGTTATAGTAGTTTGAATGATAAACATTCAAATCATGTTTCAGCGATTTTTTGGAGATTTATATGGAACAGGACAACAAGGGCCAGCCGCAGCAGGGCGGCCAAACGAACAAGCCGGATCAGCAGCAGGGTCAGCAGCCCGGCCAAAAGCCAGGGCAGCAGCAGACGCAGCAGCCCGCTCAGAAGCCCGGCCAGGACGCGAACAAGAGCTGAATTCGAGAGAGCCCCGCCATTGCGCGGGGTTCTCTTTTTCAGATCGCGCGGCCCTATCGCGAGAGTTCGCAGAGGCGTGTAGAGAATGAGCTCTACGGATATCGACGAATCATTCGACTACGGTATGAGCGCCGAGTTGTTCTCTTCCAAAGCCAGCAATGGCCGGCGTCAGCCGCTCAGTTACAAGCGCTTTGCACAGGCCGCGGAGGCGATCCGTTTTGCCATCGAGGACCTTCCGCCGCAGTCCCTTGTCGGCACCTATCTCGAGGTCGATGGATCAAGGTACGAGAGCGCGGAGATCCGCCGTTTGTACGCAAGCTCGCGGTACCCCCTTCCCCGAAAGGCGACCGATCCGCCCGATCCTCGCGGCGCTTTGGATAGAGACGCCAGTTCATGACGGACAAAGCCGTCGATCTCGATCACCACCGCGGAATGGCTGCGCAGAAGGCAACCGATCTCCGCCGGCTGTTGGCTGAGGTCGCCGCCAATGAACAAGCTTTGCGCAGGACGCAGGACGAGTTGGAAGACCAGTTGATTGCGACTCAAGCGTCGACTTGGGAAGAAGTGGCAGACAAGGTGCGTTACCTGCTATCCGCGTTCGCGGCCACGCCCTCCGGGCAAGACCCCCGCCGGAAAACATTGATCAAAGCCGTTCTCGATGATTTTGATCGCCTGTCGCGAGACACGCAGTGAAGATGACCATTTCGTTAACCCGGAACCGAGAGCAATCCGCTAAATTGAACCACCAATGATTGCCCATCCCGATTTTTCCGTTGTCGTAAAACGCAGGGGGCCGCCGCCGCATCCCTGGCGCTGGGAGATTTACCGCGCCGGCAGAAACAGCGCGATTGAATGCTCGGACATTTTCTTCGAGACCATGACCGAGGCGAGCCGCGCGGGACAGGCGGCGCTCCATGTAATGCTGAGCGAGCATTCCGATTGAACGGATCGGTCTGAGCCGGGCATTGACAAAATCGTCAGTCTCTATAAGCCAACAACGCGGTCGTTGCGAAAACGGCCTGCTAACGGCGATGCAAAGGCCGCCGTTTCTTCTGATGGGCAGCACATTGCCTGTCTGAGGCGCGATATCGACCTCGGTTCGCGCCGCGTCCCGACGGGAAAGAGATCCGGCTACAGCCGTGCGTCACTGGCCCGAGCGGCTTGACGGTCGGTCCACTTAACCGCTCGACCCAGAAGGAATGCCGCGTGCAGGTCCTCGTCCGTGACAACAATGTCGATCAAGCCCTCAAAGTGCTGAAGAAGAAGATGCAGCGCGAGGGCATGTTCCGCGAAATGAAGCTGCGCGGCCATTACGAAAAGCCCTCCGAGAGGAGAGTCAGGGAGAAGACGGAAGCCATCCGTCGTGCCCGCAAGCTCGCGCGCAAAAAGCTGCAGCGCGAAGGATTGCTACCGATGAAGAAACGCGTGACCCCGGACGCTTCCGGCCGCAGCGGGCCCCCGCGCAGCCCACGCTTCTGATTGGAAATATTTTGGCGGCGCAAAGCGACGCTCATCTTTGAATTTGGTGGCAAGCAACGGAGACTGAAATGGCCACGGGTACCGTGAAGTGGTTCAATCCGACCAAAGGATATGGGTTCATTCAGCCTTCGGGCGGCGGCAAGGACACGTTCGTTCACATCTCCGCCGTCGAGCAGGCCGGACTGAGCACGCTCAATGACGGACAAGCCGTTGAGTACGAGATCGAGAACAGTCGCGGCAAGGAATCCGCGGTCAGACTCAAGATCAAGTGAGCGACGGCGCAGCACAAGAGGCCGAGCTCAGCTCGGCTGCGTGTCAGAGCTGCGGCGCATGCTGCTCGTTTTCCGCGGAGTGGCCGCGGTTCTCGCTGGAAAGCGAAGCCGATATCGGTCGGATTCCCCGCGCGCTTATCGATGACGCGCGGGGGCGCATGCGGTGCAACGGCGACCGCTGTGCCGCCCTTGTCGGGGAGGTCGGCGTCGCGGCGTCTTGCGCGATCTACGATCGGCGACCGGACGTCTGCAAAGCCTGTATGCCCGGAGATGATGCCTGCCGAACGGCGCGGCAGCACTTTGGGATAGATGCGCCGCCGTCCATGGCGTGAGACAACTTTACGATTTTTGGCGTCCTTTTCCGCGCGCTTAGCTTCGCGGTAATATAGCAGAAGCCGTCAAAGAGGCGGCTGACCGAAGCTTCGCAGAACCCGGACGCCCGGACCGTGAGACTACTGAAACGCCTATTGCGCCGTGTGTTGGTCCTGGGGCTTGGCATCCTCACAGTTTGGCTGATCGTTTTTGTCTTTAAGTTCACGGATCGCCGGCTGCCGACCTTGCTGGCGCTCGCCGTCACTTATGGAATAGCGGCCTATATTGTCCTGCCGTACATCGTTCGCACCGGCCTTAAAATTCTTCTGCGCAAACGTGTGCCTCGCTTCACAATTACCGGCGACGGATTGCCCGGCGACCCGGTCAATCTCGTGCTGACGGGCACGCGGCAACAGCTTCAAGCCGCCTTTAAACTCGCCGGCTGGTCGGAGACCGATCGGCTCGGTCTGGCAAGCTCCTGGCGCATGGTCCGCGCATTCGTATTCAACTCGCCCTATCCGACGGCCCCATTCAGCACCCTTTATCTTTTTGGGCGCGGTCAGGATGTCGGCTTTCAGAAGGCGATCGATGACAGCCCGCGTAAGCGCCACCACATTCGATTCTGGGCTTTGAGCCTCGCCCATGCCGAGTCCAATCTGGGAAAGGCGAGTTTCTGGCTCAACACCGACCGTCCGCCCGACGCCGACTGCGTCCACTGGGTCGGAGCCGGCACCAAAGACACCGGTCTCTCTTTAACGCGGCTTACGTTCCAGATCACGCACGCCACGGATTCGGATACCAACGCGGAGCGCGATTACATCATTGATGAGCTGAGAAAGAGCGAAGCTATCGGCGAGATCAATTTATATAAAGCCGGTCAACGGCTCGCCAGCAAACAGGTCAATCACTACATCACCGATGGCGAAGTCAAGGCCGCGAGCCTGGTCGTGGAAGATCATCCGCGCGTGCCGAACGGTCCTGTCCAATCGAGCTTGTAGTTCACGCCGAGCTTGAGGATGTCGAGCGACTGCTTGACGCCGATGGTCTGCGTGTTGACCAGCGCCACCGCCGGGAATGGAACGGTGACGTTGCTAATGCCGATGTGTTCGTATTCGAACAGCGTCGACCAGTTTTTGGTCAGCGCATATTGCAGGCCGACGCCAGCCATCCAGCCGGCCGCTGTCTTGTCGACCGTTTCGTTTCCTACATTACTGCCGCCGTTGTTGCCGTAGATCGCATAGGTCGAACCGACGCGCGCGGCGCCGGCTTTGGCGTAAATGAGCGACTGACCGAAGGCATAGCCGAAGCGCGCGCCGACTGTGCCGATATTGTCGACGAAGTGCTGGCAATCGACGCCACCGATGCCGGAGAAGCAGGTGTTTTCGCCGCGAAGGTTCGCGGCGGCGAGTTCGCCCTGCAGGCCGACGACCCAGGGGCCAGCCTGCCAGTCAAACCCGATCTGACCGCCGCCCAGCGGGCCGGTGCTGTGCACGGTATCGCCGAAGCCCGCGATATTGGTCAGGCCGAAGCTTGAGGTCGAGCCGAACGGATCGCTCCAGCGATCGTCGCTCCAGCCGCCGCCCAGATAGCCGCCGAGATAAAATCCGGTCCAATCGGCGGCGGTCATGACGGCGGCGGCTTTGGCGCGCTGCGCTTCCGGCGCGCCATCGTCGTTCGCTGCGCCGCCCCAATGATAATCCGATTGCAGGAAGAAGCCGTAGCGTTCGGTATTGAAGCGGCCGAGCTGCACGGTCAGCGGCGGCGGCTCGCCGAGGAAATTGAATGTTTCCGTCCCGGTATCGGTATTCCAGGCCCAATAGCGACCGCCGGCGCCGACATTCCAATTGCTGGTGACGGCGTAGCTCAAAATGGTTTCGAGCATGATGCCGTTGCCGGTCTTGGCTGATTCCGGCAGCAGCAATTCGCGGAAGTTGTGATCGTCCTGGCCGGTGAACACGGTATACGGAATATAGGCCGCCTCGGCGCTGAACTTGAGCGCATCGGTCAGCCAGAATTCGGAGCTCAGACCGAGACGCAGCGAATTGAATCGTCGTCCTCGGCAAAGACCTGAAAGGCCGGATCGAGGCCTTGGCATGTAGTGTCGCCGGCTGCCTGATTGCAGCCGAAGCCGTTGAGGTGCTGCGTGTAGTAATTATAGCCGACAAAGGCGCCGAGCTTGGCCGCCGGCGTCTTCAGGAACGTGTAGCCAAGATCGATCGTGGCGTAACCCAAATGCCCCCATACGGGCGAGACCGTATTGGAATAGGCGCCGCCGAAGCTGGCACTGGGGAAATCCTCGTCGATCAGATTGCCGCCGGTGATGCCGCCGGCGCCGACATAACCTTTGATAAAAATGCCGCTGGAATGATCGGCGCGGGCGAACGTCTCGCCGGAATAGGCGGTGAGATTGATATAGGTCAGCCGTGAATTGAGCGTCGAAGGCGGCGGCGCCGGACCGAGCAGCGGCTGCGGCGCGCCGATTTTGCCGGAGCTGAACCAGAACCGGGTGCCGACGTCGAACTGCCAGTCCGGCGGACTGGCGGGAAGAAATGCAATGCTCGGCGCATTGCGCCACGGGTCGGCGCCGGAGGCAGGCGCATCGGCAACGCCGAACCGGTAGTTCAGCCCGACGCGCAACAGGTTCGCCTCGAGATTCATCGTCTGGGTGAAATTCTGCGGCGACGGCGGCACGAACCCGCTGACAAAATTACTGCTCACCTGATGTGCGGTCACATTGCCGAACTTGACCAGAAGATATTCCGCCTTCAGGCTGAGCCGATTGGTCAAAGCCGTTTCGGCGCCGCCACCGAAGGCATAGCCGGCCCGCACGCTATCGACATTCGCCTCCTGCACGGCCCCGGTGACGCCACCTCGCTCGTTGCCGTCGGTGAAGAGAAACTGCCCTTTGAGCTCGGTCAGCGCGAGACCACCGGTCACATAGAACAGCCAATTGTTGGCGGTGATGCCGACACGCGGACGCAGCGTGAAAAGCCAATCGGCGTCGGCATAGGAACTGACGACGAATTGATTGAGCCGAAAGCCGCCGCTGAAAAATCCGGAACCGCCGGCGGGATAGAAATTCGCGCCGCTATTCGCCGCGCCGATGAGATGCAGATAATCGAGCTCGGCTTCGAGGCCGAGCACCGTGCGATCGGCTTGCCAGTTATAGCCGAATTGCGCGCCGCCGGCGAAGCCGACGGGATTTATCCTTTGCGCGCCGGCCGCATTGACCGCCGCGACATCTCGCGGATGAAACAGATAGACGTCGAGCGAGGTCGCGGTGGTCGGATCGTACGATCCCCAAGCGGCGCCGACATTCATGCCGCCGTAGAATCCGGTCCAGTTATAGGGCTGCGGTGGCGGCGGTTCCGGAGCCGGCTTGATGGCACGCACTCTGGCTGGCTTGGCGTTGGCGAGATTGTCGTTGGCTTGCGCGACATGCCCAGCCTGCAGAACAATAATGAATACCGACACGGCGATGCCGCTTACGCCAACACGCGCTATACCTGCCCCACGCATTGCCAGACGACCCGCCCCACGCGCACTTCGATTGCCCAGGCGGGATTACACCCCCCTCACCCGGCGCGGGAAAGCCGGATTCGGCCGATTTGCCCTCTATTCTGTGATGCTGTTGCGCAGCGAGCACAGAGATGGATTCAGTAACAGGCTTGGATTCTGTATATGGCTACCGCGGCTTTTGCGGCGGCCCGCACCGGGAGGCGCGCCATGACCGAAGTCAAGACATTCGACGCCGCACGCGTGGGCCTGCTCGACGGCGTGCGCGTCATCGACCTGTCGCGGCTCGTTGCCGGTAATATGGCGACGCATGTGCTCGCCGACTACGGCGCCGACGTCATCAAGATCGAGCGTCCCGGCAAGGGCGACGATTTGCGCAGCTGGCGGGTCAAGGGCATCGAAGTCTTCTGGAAAGTTTATTCGCGCAACAAGCGCAGCGTCGCGCTCGATCTGCAGAGCGGCGACGGCCGCGAATTTCTGTGGCGGCTGATCGATACCGCGCAAATCCTGGTCGAGAATTTCGTGCCCGGAACGCTGGAGCGCTGGGGCATGGGCCCCGACGATCTGCTGCGGCGGAATCGCAAGCTCATCATCTTGCGCGTCTCCGGCTGGGGCCAGACCGGGCCGTGGCGCACGAAACCGGGCTTCGGCACTCTGGTCGAAGCCATGTCCGGCTGGGCCTTCATGAACGGACATGCCGACAAGCCGCCGACTTTGCCGCCGCTGGCGCTCGCCGACATGATCTCGGGACTCTATGGCGCCGCCGCGGTGCTCGCTGCGCTGCGCGCGGTCGAGCATGGCGGCGCGGGGGGCCAAATCACGGGCCAGGTCATCGATCTTTCTCTGTTCGAGCCGATTCACGCCATGGTCGGCGCGGAAGCCGCGCATATCCGCCTCGGCCAGCCGACCATGCGCTCGGGCAACCAGTCCTCGCATACCGCACCGCGCAATGTGTTTCGCTGCAAGGACGAGCGCTATGTCGCGATGTCGGGCTCGATGCAGTCGATGGCGGAAAAGATCATGGAGACGATCGGGCGGCCCGAACTGAAAGCCGATCCGCGCTTCATCGACAACACCGCGCGGGTCGCGCACAGGAACGAGCTCGACGAGATCATCGGCGCTTTCATCGCGCAACGCAGCCAGGCCGAGAATCTGGCGCTGTTCGAGGCGGCGGGCGTCACCGTCGGGCCAGTTTGCTCGGTTGCCGACTTGATCAACGATCCTTATGTCGCGGGGCGCGAAGCGATCGTCGAGGTCGAGGATCGCGATTTGGGCAGTATCCCCATGCATAATGTCATCCCGCGCTTTTCGGCGATGCCCGAACCGTTCCGGCGGCCGGCGCCGCAGCTCGGCGAGCACACCGAAGACATTCGCCGCGAGCTCGGTTTGCCCGCGGCGAAGCCGGCCAAAGCGACATCGTAGCCAGCGCCGCAACGTCCGCTGTCAGGCCGCGGCGGCGCTCGCCACAGTATCCAGCTCCTTGATCGCATCGTCCGGCAGCTCGCACGCGGCCGCAGCGAGATTTTCCTGTAAATGCGCAACTGACGAGGTGCCGGGGATAAGGAGAACGTTCGGCGCGCGGTGAAGGAGCCAGGCGAGCGCGACCTGCATCGGCGTTAAGCGCAAGCGCGCAGCGACAGCAGACAACGTGGACGACTGCAGCGGGCTGAAGCCGCCGAGCGGAAAATACGGCACATAGGCGATGCCGTTTTTGGCCAGATCGTCGATCATCACATCGTCGCCGCGATGCGCGAGGTTATAATGGTTCTGCACGCAGACGATATCGCAGATGCGGCGCCCCTCCGCGACCTGCGTGGGCGTGACGCTGCTCAGCCCGATGTGACGCACCAGGCCCTGCTGCTGCAGCTTGGCGAGCACGGTCAGCGATGCCGCGATCGATCCTTCTCCGGGCCCATGTGACCCATCGCTGACGCCGTGCATGCTGCGAAAGTTCACGACGTCCAGAACATCCCGACCGAGATTGCGCAGATTGTCGTGGACGGCCTGCGTGAGTTCCTCGGGCGACAGAGCCGGATTCCACGAGCCGTCCGCGCCGCGGCGCGCGCCGATCTTGGTGACGATGACAAGGTCGTCGGGATAGGGATGCAGAGCCTCGCGGATCAGCTGATTGGTAATGTGCGGGCCGTAGAAATCGCTGGTGTCGATGTGGTTGACGCCGCGCGCCACCGCCGCGCGCAGCACGGCGAGCGCCGCGTCACGATCCTTGGGCGGACCGAACACGCCGGGTCCGGCGAGCTGCATGGCGCCATAACCCATGCGACGAACGCTGCGGTCGCCAAGCGTGAACGGTGCGGTGAAGGGGCCGGACTGGCCGATGCTGGACATGATCGATCTCCTGTGAAGACCACGCTGAGCTAGGTGTTGCCGGCGCGTGCAATAAGTCGATACAATCCGAACAGGCTGTGCGGATTTATGAACAATGAAAGCCGAACTGGGTGATTTGAACGCGTTTGTGGCGGTGGCGCGCGCCGGCGGTTACCGCGACGGTGCACGCGCCAGCGGCGTGAGCGCGTCCGGACTGAGCGAGGCGGTGCGCCGGCTCGAAGCGCAACTCGGCGTGCGGCTCTTCAACCGCACCACCCGCAGCGTCGTGCCGACCGAGGCGGGCGCACGACTCCTCGAACGGCTCGGCCCGGCATTGACCGAAGTGGACGCGGCGCTCGATGTGGTGAACGGCTTTCGCGAGCGGCCGGCCGGCACGCTTCGGCTCAACGTCCCGGTCAGCGCAGTGCGGCTGGTACTGCCGGCGATCGTGCCGCCGTTTCTCGCCGCCTATCCGGACATCAAGCTCGAGGTGATCGCCGAAGACGGCTTTGTCGACGTGCTGGCAGCCGGCTGCGACGCCGGCATTCGTTTCGACGAGCGGCTGGAACAGGACATGATCGCGGTGCCGATCGGACCGCGCGTGCAGCGTTTTGCGACCGCCGCCGCCCCCGCTTATCTCAACCGCCGCGGCCGCCCCGCGCATCCGCGCGATCTGCTCGGTCACGCCTGCCTGCGCGGCCGCTTCGCCAGCGGAACAATGCCGCCGTGGGAGTTCGAGCGCGACGGCAAAGTGGTGCGCGTCGACCCGACAGGGCCGCTTCTTGTCGGCATCGGCGGGGCGAGCGACCTCGCGGTCGAAGCCGCCGTCGCCGGCACCGGCATCATCTACATCTTCGAAGACTGGCTGCGCCCTTATTTCAAAAGCGGAGCGCTCGAAGCCGTGCTCGAGCCATGGTGGCTGCGCTTCTCGGGAATGTTCCTCTACTATCCCGGGCGGCGTCTCGTGCCGGCGCCGCTGCGGGCCTTTATCGATTTCATCAAAGCATCGGTTGATCGAGATTGACAGCGCACCACCGTGACGTCCGGCGCCGATTGGTAAGCCTCGGACAGCCCGTCAGCTTGCGAACTCAGCTTGCCGGCTATGGCTGCTTCGCCCGCGCGGCATCGAGCGCGTCGTGGATGACCCGCCCCAGCGCCGCGATCTGATAGGGCTTGCGCAGCAGTGGAAATTCCGGATCGGTCTCGAAGACCTTGGTGTAGCCGGTGGTCAGCACCACCGGGATATGCGGATATTCGCTGCAAACCGTTCGCGCCAGCGCCAAGCCGTCGATCTGGCCGGGCAAGACGACGTCGCTGAAGACAAGCCGCACGCTTTTGCCGTTGGCCAGAACTTCGAGCGCGGCGGGCGCGGTCTCGGCCTCGATGGTGCGATAGCCGAGCTCTTTCAACAGCGATACCGCGACATTGCGTACATCGGCATTGTCTTCGACCACCAGCACGGTCTGCCGCTCAGCGGCGATATATTGGCCGTCTTCCTGCGGCGACGGCGCGGCCACCGCGGCATGACTGCGCGGCAGATAGACTGTCACCGTGGTGCCGCGGCCGGGCTCGCTGTCGATCGCAACCGTGCCGCCTGACCGGCGGGCAAACCCATAGACCTGCGATAGGCCGAGGCCAGTGCCCTTGTCCGGACCCTTGGTGGTGAAGAACGGCTCGACGACGCGCGACAACAGGTCGTGCGGAATGCCGGAGCCATTGTCGGCGACGCTCAGCGCGACAAAGTCGCCGCTGAGCTCTTCCGGCAAATGGCCGGCCTCGATCTCCACATTCTCCGCCGCGATCACGACGCGCCCGCCGCTGAAAGGTATGGCGTCGCGCGCATTGACGCTGAGATTGACCAGCACCAGCTCCAGTTCCGACTTGTCGACATGGACCGGCCAGGTGTCGTCGGGCACTTCGATCTGGAAGTCGATATTGACGTACATCGAGCCGGACAGGACGTCGCGAATGGCGTGAACCGTCTCGGCCGGGCTGATCACGGTCGGACTCAGCGGCAGCGTCCGGGCGAAAGACAGGAGCTGTCGCGTCAGATTCTCGCCGCGCGTCGCCGCCATTTCGATCGCGGCGACGGCGCGCTGATCCCGGGTCTCTTTCAGATGATTCTTGAGCCGCTGGGCGTGGCCGCTCACGATCATCAGAAGATTATTGAAATCGTGCGCGATGCCGCCGGTAAGCTGCCCGATCGCGTCCATTTTCTGCAGATGCGCGGTCTGCCGCTGAGCGCGTTCGAGCGCCGCGGCTGTTTCTTTTTCCGCGGTGACATGCCGGCCGGCGAGATAGATCAGGCCACCGCTCTCGGTCATGGTCCATTGCAGCCAACGGTACGATCCGTCCTTGTGGCGGAAGCGGTTCTCGAGCCGCACAGTCAGCTCGCCCCGTGCCAATTGCTCGCGCGCCGCGATGGAATGCGCCGCGTCTTCGGGATGCCGCAGCTCGCTGACATTCATCGACTTGATCTCGGCTTCGTTCCAGCCGAGGAGCCGCATCCAGGCCGGATTGATGCTGAGGAAGAAGCCCTCGAAATTCGACACCGCGAGCAGGTCTTCGGAGACGTTCCAGATGCGGTCACGCTCCAATGTTCGCTTATGGACTTCGGCTTCGAGCCTTTCGCTGAGCTTGCGCAGCTCCGCTTCGATGCGGGTGCGAGCGTGATCGGCGCGCATGCGCTCGATGCCGAAGCCGAGCTGGCGCGCCAAGTTCAAAGTGAGATCGATGTCCTCGCGGGCGAATTCGCGCGGCGCGTCGTAATAGGTGACGAATTTGCCGATGACCTTGCCGGCGACCATCAGCGGAACGAAAGCGAGCGCGCCGATGCCTTCCTGTTTCGCCGCAGCCTTGATCTCGGCGCCGAAGCGGCAATTGCCGACATCGCCAATGCAGATCGGCTCCGGATTGACGTCATCGGCTCGCCACGGCGACAGGCCTTCGGCGGCGAGACGATAACTGTCGGACAGGCCGCGCCATGCGGAAAACCGCATCACGCCTTCGCTGTCGAAGCGCTGGATCGAGGCGCGGCGGCAATGCAAGGCGGCGATGATCGCATCGAGCGTCGCCTCATAGACGTCATTTAAGGATGCCGCCCTGTAGAGCCGGTCGGTGAACCGATAGAGCGCGGTCTGCTCGTCGGCGCGCCGCGCCATCGCGGCTTCAGCGCGGCGCTGCTCGGTGACGTCGAGCAGCGAGGCGATCCAGCCGACGGCTTTGCCCTTGGCGTCGAGTTCGGGCCGATAGGCGATGAGAAGGCGGCGCGACCCGACATTCGCAAAATCAAGATTGCATTCGAAATTGACCGCCTCGCCGCGCAATACGCGCTCGGTATAGGGACGCAGCGTAGCGAGGCCCTGTTCGCCAAGCACTTCGCTGATCGTCTTGCCGAGAATCTCGGCGCGCGTCTGCCCGATGAGATGCGCATAAGCGTCGCTGATGAAACGATAGCGCATGTCGCGGCTGCAGCGCACCAGCATGAACGGCGTGCGATTGATGACGGATTGCAGCTCGGCTTCGCTGGCGCGCAGCGCCTCTTCGGCGCGCTTGCGTTCGGTCAATTCCTGAAAGCTGCAGACGGCGCCTTCGATGCGGCCCAAATGATCTTTGAGCGGCTGAACATTCATCAGCACCGGAACGCGGCTGCCGTCGGGTTGTTCGATGACAAGCTCGGCGGCGGTCACGCGCTCGCCGGTACGCAGCGCTTGCGCAACCGGTGTCGCGCCGAAGTGCAACGGCTCGCCGTCGGCCCGATAGCGGCGCAATTCGCCGGCAAACCGCACCGTCGGTTCGCCGAGCGGCAGCTCACGGCCCCACAACTCGGTGGCGCGCTTGTTGTAGCGCACCAGACTGGTATCGGCGCGGCAGACACAGAAGCCCGTCGGAATAGCGTCGAGGGAGCTTTGCGAGATGAGCGTAAAGGCGTCGAGAACCGTCGGCGACGGCGCGCGCGGCGCCGCCGCTTTGGCGACAGCGTTGCTGCCTTCGACTTTCTTCCGTCCGACCTTGCGGATGGTCTTATGACCCTGGCCGCTCATGGGAACTCACCCCAACCGACGCAAAGCCCGTTTGGCGAGAATTTTCCTCACGCTTCCCGTCCTTATTATGCGCTTTTCCGGGCCCGATTGGGACGCAAATTTCGCATCTTCGGCGAGCCGAAAATCGGGTTTGATCGCTAAGGGTTAAGCGTGTGTCCACATCACCGTCGCCAAGCGCTGCTATTGAGGCATAATGCGCCGGCCGCAACAGCTCTGTCTTGACAAAATCCCTCACTCGGCGGCCCAGAAATTGCATGAAATTGTGCGTTTCTTGGACCACTTTCCGGGGCGTAACGCGTAACCATGTCCATACTTGTCGGGCTTCATCACGCGACCCGCTACACCTATGATCGGCCGATCAATCTCGGCCCGCAGGTTGTGCGCCTGCGGCCCGCGCCACACAGCCGCACGCGCGTTCCCAATTACGCGCTGACTGTCACGCCGGCGCAACATTTCGTGAATTGGCAGCAGGACCCGCACGGCAATTGGCTGGCGCGGTTTGTCTTCCCGGAAAAGACCACCGAATTCTCGATCACGGTCGACCTCACGGCCGATATGGAGGTCATCAATCCGTTCGACTTTTTCATCGAGCCTGCTGCGGAGAAATGGCCGTTCAAATTCGATCCAGAGCTTTACGAGGATCTGCTGGCTTTCATCGGGCCTGAGCCCGCCGGACCTAAGCTCAAGGAATTCGTCTGCTCGATCTCGCGCGAGCCGCGCAACACGATCGACTTTCTGGTCGAGCTCAATCAGCGCCTGCAGCAGCTGATCAAATACGTGGTGCGCATGGAGCCGGGCGTGCAGACGCCCGAAGAGACGCTCGCCGCCGGTTCCGGATCTTGCCGCGACACGGCGTGGCTCCTCGTTCAGATCTTGCGCCATATCGGCATGCCGGCGCGCTTTGTCTCCGGGTATTTGATTCAATTGCGGCCCGACATCAAATCGCTCGACGGTCCTTCCGGCACCGACGTCGACTTCACCGATCTGCATGCCTGGACGGAAGTGTATCTCCCCGGCGCCGGCTGGGTCGGGCTCGATCCGACATCGGGGCTGTTCTGCGGCGAAGGCCACATTCCGCTCGCCGCGACGCCGCACTACCGCTCCGCAGCGCCGATCAGCGGCGCGGTCGAGCCGGCCGAGGTCGCCTTCACCTTCGACATGAGCGTCAAACGCATCGGCGAGCGGCCGCGCGTGACCGCGCCATTTTCCGACGAGGCTTGGGTGGCGCTCGACGCGCTCGGCAAAAAGGTCGACGAGGATCTGAAAAGCAACGACGTGCGCCTGACCATGGGCGGCGAGCCCACTTTCGTGTCGATCGACGACTATCAAAGCGCCGAATGGAACACCGACGCGCTCGGTCCGACCAAGCGCATTCGCGCCGACGAATTGATCCGCCGGTTGCGCAACCGCTTCGCGCCGGGCGGCCTGCTGCATTACGGCCAAGGCAAATGGTATCCCGGCGAGCCGCTGCCGCGCTGGGCCTTTGCGCTCTATTGGCGGCGCGACGGCGTGCCGGTCTGGCGCAACGACGACTTGATCACGCGCGAGCAGCCGACGCGCGAAGTTTCCGTCGACGATGCGCATCGCTTCGTCGAGGGTATTGCCGCCCGCTCCGGCGTCGCCGCCGAATATGTGCAGCCGCTCTATGAGGACCCGGTCGACCGGATGCTCAAACAGGGGCTGATCCCGGAGAACTTCGATCCGAACGATCCGAAGATCGACGACCCGCATGAACGGGCGCGCATCCTGAAACTGTTCGACAGTCATCTGAGCGCGCCGCGCGGGTTCGTGCTGCCGATGCAGCGCTGGACCGCGCAGGCCAAGCCCGGCTGGCTCAGCGAGATCTGGCGGACCCGGCGCGGCAAGCTGTTCCTGCTGCCGGGTGATTCACCCGTGGGCTTCCGCCTGCCGCTGCAATCGCTGCCTCATATCGGGCCGGCGAGTTATCCCTATCTCGGTCCGGCCGATCCGTTCGCGCCGCGCACGCCGCTGTCCGACCCGCGCGTCACGCATCCGCTTCCCTCACGCGTCCATTACGCCGCGACGGGACACGCCGATTCACCGCCGCTTGCGCCCGACGCTTTTGTGCTACAGCGCCTGCCGTCGCAACCCGGCGGCGGCTCGGATTATGCGGTGCGCACGGCGATGTCGGTCGAAGTCCGCGACGGCCATGTCTGTGTGTTCATGCCGCCGACCGAGACGCTCAACGATTATCTGGAACTGATCGCGACCATCGAGACGACAGCCACCGACCTCGATCTGCCGATCCACGTCGAAGGCTACGCGCCGCCGCCCGATCCGCGGCTCAACGTTCTCAAAGTCACGCCCGACCCCGGCGTCATTGAAGTCAATATTCAGCCGGCGGAATCCTGGCGCGAAGCCGTCGATATCACCAAGGCCGTTTACGACGACGCGCATCAATCCCGCCTCGGCACCGACAAATATATGCTCGACGGCCGGCATACCGGCACCGGCGGCGGCAATCACGTCGTGCTCGGCGGGCTGAACGCGGCCGACAGCCCGTTCCTGCGCCGGCCGGATCTGCTCAAGAGTCTCGTGCTCTACGCGCTGCGGCGGCCGTCGGTGTCTTATCTGTTCTCTGGTTTGTTCGTCGGGCCGACGAGCCAGGCGCCGCGCATTGACGAAGCGCGCCAGGATCTGCTCTACGAACTGGAAATCGCCACCGCCAAAGTGCCGCGGCCCGGCGATGTGAGTTGGATCGCGCCGTGGCTGGTCGACCGGCTGTTCCGCAACATCCTGGTCGACGTCACCGGCAATACGCACCGCACCGAAATCTGCATCGACAAATTGTTCTCGCCGGACGGCCCGACCGGCCGCTTGGGCCTCGTTGAATTCCGCTCGTTCGAGATGCCGCCCGATGCGCGCATGTCGCTCGCCCAGCAATTGCTGATCCGCGCGCTGATCTCCTCGTTCTGGAAGACGCCGCTCGAAGGCAAGCCCGTGCGTTGGGGCACCGCGCTGCACGACCGCTTCATGCTCGAACATTTCGTCTGGGAAGATTTCAAGGAAGTTTTGGACGACCTGAAATATGCCGGCTACGAATTCGATCCCGGCTGGTTCGAGGCGCAGCGCCAATTCCGCTTTCCGCTCTGCGGCAGTGTGCATCGCTCCGGCGTCGATCTTGAACTGCGGCAGGCCATCGAGCCGTGGTACGTGCTCGGCGAAGAAGGCACGCCCGGCGGCACGTCGCGCTTCGTCGATTCTTCGGTCGATCGCCTGCAGGTCAAGGTCGCGAATTTCAATGCCGATCGCCATGCGGTGACGTGCAACGGCCGCCGCGTGCCGCTGGCGGCGACCGGCCGTTCCGGCGAATTCGTCGCCGGCGTGCGTTTCAAGGCCTGGGATCTTCCGCAATCGCTGCAACCCACCGTGGCCGTGCAAGCGCCGCTGACCTTCGACATCGTCGACACCTGGAATAAGCGCTCGCTCGGCGGCTGCGTCTATCACGTCGCCCATCCCGGCGGCCGCGCCCACGATACGTTTCCGGTCAATGCCTATGAAGCGGAGGGCCGCCGCCGCGCCCGCTTTCAGGATCATGGTTTTACCGGCGGCGTGATCGAGGTACCGCCCGTGGAAACCTCGCTCGAATATCCGCTGACACTCGACCTGCGGCGCTGAAGCTGAAACACTTCGCGCGATATTCCGACCGATTCTCAGATTATGGCCAGCCAAGTCGACACCGTCGAACCAAAGAATTCGGGGCTTGAGCTTTTGGTCTCGGGCTATCGGCCGCTGCCGGGCGTGTTCGACGAGATGATGGATGCCGACGGCCGCGTGCGCGCGCATTGGCAACCGTTTCTCGCCATGCTCGGCGCGCTTGGCAGCGACGAGATCAATCGCCGGTTCGGCGCGGCGGATCGCTATCTTCACGACTCCGGCGTGTTTTATCGGGTCTATGAGGATGCCGCCGGCATCGAGCGGCCGTGGCCGCTGAGCCATGTGCCGCTCATCGTCGAGCCCGGCGAATGGCGGCAATTGGTGGCGGGCCTGGTGCAGCGCGCGCAATTGCTCGAAGCGGTGCTCGGCGATTCTTACGGCCCCGGCACGCTGACGCGCGACGGCCGCCTGCCCGCCGCGGTGATCGCCGGCAATCCGGAATTCTTGCGCCCGCTGGTCGGCGTCGCTCCGCCCGGCGGCGCGCATCTGCGTTTCTATGCCGTCGATGTCGGCCGTGGCGCCGATGGGCGGTGGTGGGTGCTCAGCGATCGCTCGCAGGCGCCGTCCGGCGCCGGCTATGCGATCGAGAACCGGCTCGCTTTGTCGCGCAGCATTCCCGACATCTATCGCACCACGCGCGTCGAGCGCGTCGCGCCGTTCTTCCAGGCGCTCCAAGCCGAAATCTTTGCGCTCAACCACCGCGACGATGCCCGCGCCTGCCTGTTGACGCCGGGGCCGATGAACGAGACCTATTTCGAGCACGCTTATCTGGCGCGCTATCTCGGCTTGTTGCTGGTCGAAGGCGAAGATCTCAGCGTCGAGGACGACGGCGTCTTCATCCGCACCGTGTCGGGACTGCGCCGCACCGAAGTCATGCTACGCCGCATCGATGCCGATTTCGCCGACCCGCTCGAACTGAATGCCGCGTCGCGGCTCGGCGCTGCCGGCCTATTGCAGGCCGTGCGCGACGGCAAGATCACGATCATCAATTCGCTCGGCGCCGGATTGATCGAGGCGCGCGCCATGCTGGCGTTCCTGCCGGCTTTGGCGCCAGTCGTGCTCGGCGCCGAACTGAAATTGCCCAATGTCGCGACCTGGTGGCTCGGCAGCGCCGCGATGCGCGAAGAGATGCTCGGCAAGCTCGATACTATGGTGATCGCGGCCGCCTTCACCGAGCACCTGAACGATCCGCGCTTCGGCGGCGAGATTCTAGGGGCCAAGCTCGATGCTACGCAGCGCGCCGCGCTGATGCAGGCGATCCGCGACCGCGGCATCGACTACGTGGCGCAGGAAGCCGTCACGCTGTCGAGCATGCCGGTCTGGCGCGACGGCAGGCTGCAGCCGCGCCCGTTCACGCTGCGGCTGTTCATCGCCAAGGTCGGCGACGGCTGGCGGGTCATGCCCGGCGGTTTCGTGCGCATCGCCGACAATATGGATGCGCGCGCCGTCAGCTTGCAGCACGGCGCGGCGACGGCCGATGCCTGGGTGCTGGCGCGCGGCCCGGTTGGGCAAACGACGCTGCTGCCGACGGCGGAAGGCATGCCGGTGCAGCGCGCCTCGGGGCTGTTGCCGAGCCGCGCCGCCGATAATCTGTATTGGGTCGGCCGCTATGTGGAGCGCGCCGAAGCGACGCTCCGCCTGGTTCGCGCCATCGTCAATCGCGTCGCCGACAGCGCCGCCGCGCCGGTCATGGCCCGCATCAGTTCGCTGCTGGTGGCGTGGAGCGCCGCGCCGAGCGACATCTTCCAGTCGCCGCCGACCTTCACCGCACGCGCGGTGCTCACCCGCGGCGATCTCGACAGCTCGCTGCCGCGGCTCGCCGCGGCCGCGCGCTCGGCCGCCTCCGTCATTCGCGACCGCTTCTCGCCCGATGCGTGGCGCGCGATCAACGATCTCACCGACATGATTGCGTCGCCGCTGCCCGCCGGACCGGCCGAAAGCGCCATCGCCGAGCGCGTCGAGGCGGCACTGCGCATCATCTCGGCGTTCTCCGGCCTGGCGCAGGAAAACATGACGCAGCTCGCCGGCTGGCGTTTCCTCGAACTCGGCCGCCGCATCGAGCGCGCTTTGTTGACATGCCGGCTGACGCGCGCCTTCGCCGCGCCGGACGCGCCTGACGGCAGCCTCGATCTGTTGCTGGAACTCGCCGACAGCCAGATCAGCTATCGGCAGCGCTATGTGATGATCGCGGCGCTGGCGCCGGTCATCGATCTGGTGATGCTCGATCCGAACAATCCGCGCTCGGTGGAATTTCAGCTCGACCGCATCGAAACTCATCTCGACGCGCTGCCGAAGCAGAATGCCGAAGGCCGCCTGTCGCCGGCGCAGCAGATCGCCGCCAGCATCGCCACGCGTCTGCGCACCATCAATGCGAACGCGGTCGACAACAATCTGATCGTCGACATTGAAAATTCGCTGATGAAATTGTCCGACGCGATCGGCGCGTCCTTCCTGACCAGCAACGAGCGGACGGAAGTGACGTGGGAGGCGCTGGCGTGATCTACGACGTCAAGCAGACGACACTATGCAGCTACGCGACGCCGGTGTCGCATGCGCGCCATGTGCTCCGTCTGACGCCGGTGTCGCGCGATGGCGAACGCGTTCAGGTCGCGGCGCTGCAGATCATGCCGGAGCCGGTGCATCGCCGCGAGGGTCAGGACTTTTTCGGCAACCGTCTGACCTGGATCGAGATCGACGAGCCGCACAGCGAGGTGACGGTGAAATTGTCGGCGCGCGTCGCCGTCGATCCCCCTCCCTACCCTCCCCCGCAAGCGGGGGAGGGTAGGGAGGGGGCGCCGCTGTCGACGCCGCCGTGGGAAGATGTCCGCGACGAAGCTTTCGCCACCAGCGATATCGGCCCGTGGTCGCCGGCGCATTTTCTGTTTCCGAGCCGCATCGTGTCGCTCGACCCGAACATCCGCGACTATGTCGGCCAGAGCTTTCCGCCCGGACGCTCGATCCTCGATGCCGCTATCGACGTCATCAAACGCATCAAAGCCGATCTGACTTACGAAATCGGCGCCACCACCGCGACCACGACGCCGACCATGTGCTTCGCGCAGCGCCGCGGCGTCTGCCAGGATTTCGCTCATGTGATGATTTCCGGGCTGCGCGGCATCGGCCTGCCGGCCGCCTATGTCAGCGGCTATCTGCGCACGGTGTCGCTGACCGACCGGCCGCGGCTGCAAGGCGCTGACGCCATGCATGCCTGGGTGATGCTGTGGTGCGGCGCGGAGAGCGGCTGGATCGGGCTCGACCCGACCAATGCCGTGCTCGCCTCCGACGCGCATGTAATGCTGGCCATCGGCCGCGACTATACCGACGTGGCGCCGATGGACGGCGTCATCCTCGGTTCCGGCGGCCAGAAGATCGGCGTGTCAGTGAATGTGATTCCGGTCGGCTAGCTTCAGCTCGTCGCCGCTTTCGTCAGCACCGCGAGCGCTCCAGCAAGACGCCCTGTGACCTCGCTGACCGCAGCCGCATTGCCGTGACGTTGCGCGATCCAGGCCGGCTCGTTGTAGGAGAGCCAGACCTTGCCGCCGGCATCCTCCCAGACCAAGGCCTTCAATGGCAGATCGATGCCGGTGGTCTGCAGCGCCTGCATCAGCGGCGTGCCGCCTTGGGCATTGCCGAAGATCAGAAGCTCGGTCGGGCGCAGGGAAAGGCCGGCCGCCTTGGCGCCGGCTGCGTGATCGATCCGCGCGAAGACGGTCAGACCCTTGGCTTTCACATCGGCTTCAAGGCGATCCATGGTCTCTTTCGCGCTATGGACGCTGGACAGCGTGGTCAGGCCGTTTTCGGACATGATCGATACTCCTGGTAGGCGCCGCCGTTTCTGGAAAATTTACGCCCCTAAGAGGCTAAGAATACAGGATTTTGCAGAGCTATTGACCCGCGGCGCAGGCGCGGGAATAAGACGATCAAACCAGAGGAAAAAGATAGGAATGGCCGACGACGAAAATAAGAAACCCGGCCACACGCTTACCGACCATCTCTACGGCCGCGACGTCGTGCATGCGCATGACGACGACACCGACCACGATCATGACCACGATATCGAAGCCGATGACGACGGGCCGATCGAGGACAATCCGCTGTGGCGGCAGGATAATGTATCCCTGACCACGGTCGGCATCGATATCGGCTCTTCGGGCACGCAGGTCATTTTCTCGCGCGTCCATCTGCGCCGCCTCGCCGAGGATCTGACCAGCCGCTATTACGTGGTCGCGCGCGAAACGCTGTTTCAATCGCCGGTGGCGCTGACGCCCTACCAGAGCGAAGAGCGCATCGACGACAAGAAGCTCGGCGACATTATCGACGATGCCTATGTCGCGGCCGGCTTGTCGCCAGACAATATCGATACCGGCGTTGTCATTCTCACCGGCGAAGCGCTGCGGCGCGAGAACGCGCAGGGCATCGCCAAAATCCTGTCCGAGCAAGGCGGTGAATTCGTCACCGCGACCGCCGGCCATCACATGGAGGCGATGCTCGCGGCTTACGGCTCCGGCGCCGCGCGCGTGTCGAGTGACGAGCACAAGCGCATCCTCAATATCGATATCGGCGGCGGCACCACCAAGCTCGGCCTGGTCGAGAACGGCAAGGTGATCGCCACCGCGGCCATCCATATCGGCGGCCGGCTGCAAGTGATCGAAAGCGGCAAGATCACCCGCCTCGATCCGGCGGGGAAACACCACGCCAAACGCGCCGGCTTCTCCTGGAACCGCGGCGATGCGGTGACGGCGCAAGATACGCAGCACGTCGCCGACGTGATGGCGGATACGCTTGTCACCGCCCTCACCGCCCGGCCGATGCCGCACGACATCGCGCATCTTTACCTCACAGACGCAATCGAGAATTTCGGCCGCATCGACGGCGCGATGTTCTCCGGCGGTGTTGCCGAATACATCTATCAGCGCGAGGCACGCGACTTCGGCGATATGGGGCCGAAGCTCGGCCGCGCCATCTGCGCCCGCATCGACAAGGGCGCGTTTCCCTGGCCGATACTGGCGGCCGGGGAATGCATCCGCGCCACGGCGCTCGGCGCCTCCGAATACAGCGTGCAGCTTTCCGGCAATACCAGCTATATTTCCTCGCCGGCCGAGCTTCTGCCGCGGCGCAATCTGCAAGTGGTATTACCGCCTTTCGTCTGCGGCGAGACCATCGATCCGGATGCGCTCGCGAAAGCGATCCGCAATCATCTCACCGCGTTCGACATCGGCGATGCCGAACATGAAATCGCGCTGGCGCTGCGGTGGACCGGCCTGCCGTCCTATCAGCGGCTTGCCGCCTTTGCCGAAGGCATCAAAAACGGGCTCGCCGACCGCATCGCCAAGAAACTGCCGCTCTACATTATGCTCGATGGCGACGTGGCGCAGACGCTCGGCCACATCCTGCGCGACGAGCTGCATGTGGAGAGCGAGCTTCTGGTCATCGATGGCGTGGTGTTGTGGGATTTCGACTATATCGATCTCGGCCGCATCCGCATGCCGTCCTATACCGTGCCGGTCACCATCAAATCGCTGGTGTTCAACGAGGATCCGCGCGGGCCGCGGCCGCGCCAGCGGCTGCACCATCATGAGCACGACCACGATCATGACCATGTGTATGGGCACCATGATCACGGTCATGACCATCATCACCACCATGATCACGGCCATGATAAAGACCACGGTCACGACCATGACCACAGCCACAACCACGAGCCGGTGCGGGGCCGCTAGCCGTTTCCACCTATTCTTCGCTAAGATCGGCGCAACGCGCCGTAACATGTAAGGGATGAAATATGGCCGATACGACCAAAAAGGATGCCAAGGTTTCCGAAGACCTCGCCGCCAAGTTCAAGACCGAGAAGGAAACGCCCTATACCCGCTGGGTGAAGGCGGAAGGCCTCGACATCATCCCGTCGTTCTACGTGAAGAATCTCAAGCATGTCGAGCTGAGGCCTTGGGCGCGCCGCGGCGGCAATGCGGTGTTTCTCAATCACGACGCGTCGCGCACCTCGAACGACTGCTATGTGATGGAAATCCCGCCGGGCAAGAGCCTCGCGCCGCACCGTCAGCTCTACGAGGAAATGATCCTCGTGCTCTCCGGCCGCGGCTCGACGACGGTGTGGAACGACGCCGGCGCGCGCATCACCTTCGAGTGGAAGGACGGCGCGCTGTTCGCCATTCCGCTGAACTGCCATCACCAGCATTTCAACGGCTCGGGCAAGGAGCCGGCGCGCTATGTCGCCGTCACCAACGCGCCGCCGGTAATCAATCTCTATGAAGACCTCGATTTCATCTTCAACACCAAATACGACTTCAAGGATCGCTTCGCCGGCGAGCCGGATTATTTCTCCTCCAAGGGCGAGCAGAAGGGTTTTCTGCTGACGACGAATTTCGTGCCCGATGCGGTGAACATTCCGCTGATCACCGCGACCGAGCGCGGCGCCGGCGGCGGCCATATCCGCTTCAACATGGCCAAAGGCTCGATGAACAGCCACATCTCGCAATTCCCGATCGGCACCTACAAGAAGGGTCACGCCCACGGCCCGGGCGCGCATGTCATCGTGCTCTCCGGCGAAGGCTTTTCGATGATGTGGCCGGAAGGTGAGGAACCGCAGCGCTTCGACTGGGAGATCGGCACCTGCATCGTGCCGCCGAATATGTGGTTCCACCAGCATTTCAATACCGGCACCACGCCATCGCGCTATCTCGCCTTCAAGCATGAGGGCGTTGCCATCCGCAACGCGCAAGGCGTACCGAAGGCGTGGATCAGTAAGCGCGCCGGCGGCGATCAGATCGATTACATCGACGAGAAGCCGGAGATCCGCCGCGTCTTCGCCGCCGAGCTCGCCAAGCACGGACTGACGACGCGCATGGACACAGCCTATGCGAAAGAGATGGCGGAGCTCGGCGTCAAATCGGCCTGATCCAATGTCAGAAGCAGCATCATCCGCCGACACGCCGTTCTGGCGCTTCTCGCTGAAATTCTATCGACAAGGCGGCGTGTCGGAAGCCTGCATCGATTTGCAGGACAGTTTCGGCGTCGACGTCAATCTGCTGCTGTTTCTGCTCTGGCTCGCGTCCGACGACCGAAGGCTGTCGGCCGCGGAGGTCAAGATGCTGGACGACAATGTGCGCGACTGGCGTAATCTTACGATCATCCCGATCCGCGACGTGAGGCGGAAATTGAAGGGTGCACCGACGCTGGTGGAGGCCGGCACGCAAGAAGCGTTCCGCAACAAGATCAAGGCGGTCGAGCTCGACGCTGAGCGCTTGCAACAGGAGGCGCTCTATGCCTTCGCCAAATCAGGCCCGCTCGGCACCGAGGCTTCGCCGCCGGTCGCGGCGCTGGCCAATATCGCTGCCTACGAAAGCCTGCTCGGTGTAAATTTCCCGAAACATTCGGTTGCGGCGCTAGCCAGCGCTTTTGCCGGCGTCATTGGTCACTAGCCGCTTCGCGGTTTTGGGCATTAACCGCTTCGGGCTGGCACGCCGCCGCGCCGCATGGCACAAGGGCGCCCGAAAGGGCATCAAATCGGCATGGCTAAGACTCATCCAAAGCGTTTGATTATCGGCATTTCCGGCGCCTCCGGCACGATCTACGGCGTGCGGCTCCTGGAGATGCTGCGCAAGGCGGATATCGAGACCCATCTGGTCATGAGCAAATCGGCCGAGATGACCATGGCCTATGAGACCGACATTAAGCCTAAGGACGTGCGTGCGCTCGCCGCGGTGCACTATCCGGTCAGCGACATTGGCGCTGCGATTTCCTCGGGCTCGTTTCCGACCATGGGCATGATCATCGCGCCCTGCTCGATCCGCACCATGAGCGAGATCGCGACCGGCGTGACCTCGTCATTGCTGTCGCGCGCCGCCGATGTGGTGCTGAAGGAAAAGCGCCGGCTGGTGCTCGCGGTGCGCGAAACGCCGCTCCATGGCGGCCATCTGCGCACCATGACGACGCTCGCCGATATCGGCGCGGTCATCGCGCCAATCGTGCCGGCCTTCTATAATCGCCCGCAATCGGTCGATGACATCGTCAATCACACCTGCGGCCGGCTGCTCGACCTGTTCGGCATCGATACCGGCACGGTCAAGCGCTGGAAGGGCGGGCCGGCGGAAGAATAAGCCGCAGCAAACAGCAACGGGGGAAACGCCATGGACCAGAAACGCTACGATCTCGGGCTTGCCAAACGCCGCCAGGTTCTCGGTGACGCTTATGTCGATCGCGCACTGGCCAATGTTGACGACTTCAATCGCGACTTTCAGCGCATTCTCACTGAATATTGCTGGGGCGAGACCTGGGGCGACGACACACTGAAACCCCGCGAACGCTCGATCCTCAATCTCGGCATGATCGGCGCGCTCGGCAAGATGGAAGAGTTCGCCACCCATGTGCGCGGCGCGCTCAACAATGGGCTGACGCCGGAAGAAATCCGCGCCGCGCTCACCCAGATCATGATCTATTGCGGCGCGCCGGTCGGCGTCGATTGTTTCCGCGTCGCCAAACCGATCATCGCCGAATATATGAAGGCCAAGAAGTAAAGGAACGGAAGGTTTGCTCCATGCTCGACAAGCCCGCATCGGACAAAAAGAAAAAGAACGTTTCCGGACCGCCGCTCGACTTTCAGGAGCATCTGGCGCGGCTCGAAGCCGATGGGCTTTTGGTGCGCATCGAGCGGCCGATCAACAAGGACACCGAGCTGCATCCGCTGGTGCGCTGGCAATTCCAGGGCGGCTTGAAAGAAGAGCAGCGGCGCGCCTTTCTGTTCACCCATGTGACCGACAGCGCGGGCCGGCGCTACGACATGCCGGTCGCGATCGGGGCGCTGGCGGCCTCCGCCGAGATTTACGCCGCCGGCATGGGCCGCCCGGTGAGCGAGATCGGCGATGCCTGGCTCCACGCCATCAATAATCCGATCGCGCCGACCGTGGTGACCGCGGCGCCTTGCCAGGAAGTGGTCATCAAGGGCGACGCGCTGCGCCAGCCCGACGGCGGATTGAAACTTCTGCCGGTGCCGATCTCGACGCCGGGCTATGACGCCGCCCCCTATCTCACCGCCACGCTCTGCATCACCAAAGATCCCGAAACCGGCGTGCGCAATATGGGCATGTACCGGGCGCAGCTGAAAGCGACCGATCGGCTCGGCGTGCGCATGGCGGCCCGGCCGGGCGGTGCCGGCGGCTATCTGCATTGGCAGAAGCACCGCAAGCTGAAGACGCCGATGCCGATCGCCATCGTCGTCGGCTGCGCGCCCGTCGTCGTCTTCACCGGGCCGCAGAAGCTGCCGATCGATTGCGACGAGATGGCGGTCGCCGGCGGGCTTGCCGGCGCGCCGATCCGCACCGTCAAAGCCGTCACCGTCGATCTCGACATTCCGGCCGATGCCGAATGCGTGGTCGAAGGCCTGATCGATCCGGAACTGCTCGAGCCGGAAGGCCCGTTCGGTGAAAGCCACGGCCATGTCGCGCTCGAAGACTTCAACATGTCGATGCAAGTCACCGCGATCACGCACAAGAAGAAGCCGGTCTGGGTCTCGATCCTGAGCGAAGTGACGCCGAGCGAATCGAGCGTGATGAAGCGCGTCGCCTATGAGCCGCGTTACCTGTCGCATCTGCGCGACACGCTCGCCATCAAGGGCGTGCGCCGTGTCGTGCTGCACGAGCCGCTGACCAATCTGCGCAAGGTGATGTTCGTGCAGTTCGCGCCGGGCGTGCCGCGCACCGAAATCTGGCGCGCGCTGCACGGCGCTGCGAGCCTGCAGGCCGATATCGGCAAATATGTCATCGCGGTGAGCGAGGACATCGACCCGGAAAACACCGACGCGGTGTTCTGGTCGCTCGCCTATCGCGCCAATCCGATCGAGGACGTGCAGATCGCGCCGTATCGTTCGCCGGGACACGGCCCGAAATCCGGCGGGCATGGTCTCGATTCGACCATGCTGATCGACGCCACGCTGAAAGAGCCGGCGCCGCCGCTCGCGCTGCCCAAGCGCGAATTCATGGAGGGCGCGAAGAAGATCTGGGAAGAGCTTGGGCTACCGGCACTCACCCCGCAATCGCCGTGGCACGGCTATTCGCTCGGCGAATGGGATGCGGTCTGGGACACCTATGCGAGCCGCGCCGTCGCCGGTAAATGGGAAGAGAGCGGCAAGGAAACCTTTGCACGCCGCCGCGGCGGATTGCGGCCCGAGACGCCGGTCAAGGACGTCAAAGAGTAGGATCGCACCGCACTCCGCTCGTCCCCGCGCAGGCGGGGACCCAGACTGCATCTTAGAGAAGACTGGATTCCCGCTGACGCGGGAATGAGCGGGCTGCGAAACCGATTATTGCGCCGACGCCGCGTGAGTGTTGCCGTCGCGAAGGCGGCTTGCGGCGGCGTGAACGGCGGCGCGGACGCGCTGATAGGAGCCGCAGCGGCAGATATTGGTCAGCGCCGCATCGATATCGGCATCTGTCGGCTTGGGATTTTCCGCAAGCAAAGCCACCGTCGCCATGATCATGCCGCTCTGGCAATAGCCGCATTGCGGCACGTCGTGGTCGATCCAGGCCTGCTGCACCGGATGCAGCCTGCCGTCCTGCAGCAGCGCTTCGATGGTCGAGACCCTGCGGGCGCCGAGCGTGCCGACCGGGACCTGACAGGAGCGGGTCGCCACCCCGTCGATATGCACGGTGCAGGCGCCGCACTGGGCGATGCCGCAGCCGTATCTGGTGCCGGTCAGCCCGATCGTATCGCGCAGCACCCAGAGCAAGGGCGTGTCGGCCTCGACATCGACATTATGGATTTTGCCGTTGATCGAGAGTGCGATCATTGCGATCCGCCCTTGAACGCCAAACCTTGGATGCTGCGATGCCGATTCCACGCTTCGGAAATCGCGTCAAAGTGGCGTGAGCTCCTTTGGCTGAAACCGTCAGTGGCAAGATAACCTAATTCGCCGCCAAAATAAAATCATGGCTGTGCGCCGCACTATGGTCGCGCAGCTGAGAGATGACTTTTTGCGCCTTGCATTGCGGCGGCAATAATCGAAGGATGCCGCGCCGGGCAAGCGAAGCGTTGGAGTAGGCCAATGAGCGACGACTTCGAGAACCATTGCTGGAAAGACCTCGTCCCGCCGGACATTCTGGACATTTATTCCCACTATAAGCGCAAGACATTCGTCGGGCCGGCGCCGGCGCTGCTGGCGATCGATCTTTATGAACTGGTCTATCGCGGCGGCGCACGGCCACCGGCCGAGCTTGCCAAGGAATTCCCCAGCGCCTGCGGCGCCTATGCTTATGACGCGATCGAGCCGACCAAGCGCCTGTTCGCGGCGGCCCGCGCCGCCGGACTGCCGATCTTTTATTCGACCGGCGACACCCGCAGCGAAAGCCGTCCGAATTTCGTCAGCGCCACGAAGCGCAACAAGGTATCGGTCGATCCTTCCGACTATGCAATCCGTCCGGAATTCAAGCCGCAGCCCGGCGACGTCGTCATCACCAAGCAGCGCGCCAGCGCCTTCTACGGCACGCCGCTCGCCGCGCATCTGACCCAGCTCGGCATCCAGACGTTGATCATCTGCGGCGAGAGCACGTCGGGCTGCGTACGCGCGAGCGCGGTCGATGCCTATTCGCACGGCTATCATGTCGTGCTGGTCGAGGAATGCTGTTTCGATCGCAGCCCGCTGTCGCACAAAGTGAACCTGTTCGACCTGCATCACAAATATGCCGACGTCATGCATGTCGACGAGGTCACGGCGCATCTCGCCAAGAACCCATCCGTGAAGAAAGCCAGCTGACGATGAAGCCTGCGCGTTACGGCCCGTTCCCCTATTCGCCGATCATCCATCGCCCGGCGCTGCATTGGCCGGACGGCGCCCATGTGGCGCTGTGGATCATTCCCAATATCGAATTCTTTGCGCTCGACGAGAAAGTGCCGCCCGGCTCCGGCGGCAGCGGCGTGCCGGTGCCCGATATTCCGGCCTGGTCGGCGCGCGACTACGGCAATCGCGTCGGCGTGTTCCGTCTCATGGAGGTGCTGGAGAAGCACGGCATCCGCGCCACGGTCGCGCTCAACAGCGAACTTTGCACCGAGCACCCCGAGATCATCGCGGAAGGCAACAAGCTGAAATGGGAGTGGATGGGCCATTGCGAGAGCAATACGCGAAGGCTCAATGCCGCGCCGCCCGGCGAAGAGCCGCGCATTATCAAGGACTCGCTTGCGACCATCGAGAAAGCGACCGGTGCGCGCCCGCGCGGCTGGCTCGGCTCCGGCCTGCAGGAGACCTGGGACACGCTCGACCTGCTCGCCGACCACGGCTGCGACTATGTCTGCGACTGGACCAATGACGACCAGCCTTACGTCATGAATCTCGAGGCCGGTAAAACGCTCATCAGCGTGCCCTATAGCCACGAGATCAACGACAAGCCGGCCTTCGAGAAATTCAGCCGCACCGCGGATCAGTTTCGCGACATGATCTGCCGGCAATTCGACGTGCTTTATCGCGAGGGCGCGCAATCCGGCCGTGTGATGGCGATCGCGATCCACCCCTATCTCACCGGCGTGCCGCACCGGATCGACGCGTTCGACGAGGCGCTGGGCTACATCAGCCGGCACGGCAAAGTGTGGAAGACAACTGGCGCGGATATTGCACGTCATTATCGCGCGCAAGCCGCGAAGCGGTGACTTTTTCGTCCAGGAGAGGCAGTTCCCGCCACGGCGCCGCAGCGCGGCCTCGTGCGCTGGCGCAAAACAGCGCAGCCGCTCGGGGCTTATTGTCATGACGACTGTATTGTATACAATAAAATACATACGGATGACATTGAGCCTCGAAGGTGGAGACACGGATGAGATGTAACGCGATTTGGCAGCGGTGGGCGGCGGCTTTGTCGATCGCGCTGGCCGGCCTTTCTGCGGCTCCCGCCTTCGCCGCCGAGCAGATCACCCTCGGCAATGTCGGCCAGGCCTCGGCTAATCTCTGGCCGGTGCTGATCGGGCTCGATCAGGGCTTCTACACGGCGGAAGATCTCAAGGTCGACGTCGTCTACGTGCAATCGAGCGCCGCGCTGGTGCAGCAGGTGACCGCCGGGTCGCTTCCGGTCAGCGTCTCGACCGGGCTTGCCGATCCGCTGCGTGCCGTCGGCATGGGCGCGCCGATCTCCATCGTTCGCCTCGAAGTGCAGATGCCGCCTTACGATCTCGTCGCCAAGCCGACCATCGCGAGCCTGACCGATCTCAAGGGCAAGCTGATTTCGCTTGGCGGCCCGAAGGACATCACCCGCATCTATGTCGAGCGCATGCTGGCGCCGAGCGGCGTCAAACCGGGCGATTTCGACATGGTGTTCGCCGGCGCCACCGCTGCACGCGCCTCGGCGCTGGCCGCAGGCGCGGTCGACGCCGCAATTCTGTTGCCCGCATTCAACTTCCAGGCGGTCGCGAAAGGCTTCAAGAGCCTTGGTCTCACCGCCGACTATGTGAAAGACCTGCCGTTCTCCGGCATGGCCGTGAACAATGCCTGGGCCGGCGCCAATAAGCCGACTCTGGAGAAATTGCTGCGGGTTGAGAACAAGAGCATCGCCTGGTTCAACGATCCCAAGAACCACGTCGACGCGGTGCGCACTCTTAAAGTCGCGAGTGGCCTTTCGGAAGACGACGTCGAGAAGGCCTATGCGTTTTTCCGCAACGGCAATTTTTTTGAGCCGACCGGCAAGGTCTCGCGCACAAAGCTGAGCAATCTGGCGAAAGCCATGGAGAGCCTCGGCGATCTGCCGGGCGACCTCGATGTCAACAAAGCCGTTCTGCCGGGAATCACCCAGATGTCGGATTGAACGGTGCCGATGATGCGGCTCCTGATGCGAAAAGGCGCTATCGCACTCTTTGGCGCAGCGATGCTTGCGGCCGCGCCATCCGCCTTTGCCGCCGACACGGTTTCAGTGGGCTCCGTCGACGCCACGTCGGCCAATCTCTGGCCGCTGCAGATCGCGCGCACCAACGGCTATTTCGATGCGGCCGGCATCAACATCGATCTCGTCTTCGCGCAATCCAACGCGTCTGTGATCCAGCAGCTCGCCGCCGGCTCCTACAACGTTGCGCCCAGCGCCGGCATCGTCGATCCGATCCGCGCCATCGACAAGGGCGCTCCGGTGAGCCTGGTGCGCATCGTCATCCAGGCGCCGCCCTATGCGCTCTTGGCCAAGCCCGAGATCAAGACGGTCGAAGGCCTCAAGGGCAAGACCATCATCGTCGGCGGCTCCGCCGATATTACGCGGCTGTTCAACGACCGCATGATGCAGCAACACGGCCTGAAATCGGGCGACTATGATTATATCTTCGCCGGCGCCACCAGCGCGCGGTTCTCGGCGCTGAAATCCGGCGCGGTCGATGCGGCACTGCTGACGACGCCGTTCAACTTCTACGCCGAGACCGCGGGCTACAATAATCTCGGCTTCACCTTCGACGTGCTGCCCGACATGCCGTTCGCCGGAATGGCGGTCAACCGGCCGTGGGCCGAACAGAATACCGATGTGCTGAAGCGATTCCTTGCCGCCTATACCAAAGGCGTCGCCTGGTTCTACGATCCGCAAAACCACGAAGCCGCGGTGAAGATCCAGACCGATATCAGTCACATCTCGCAGGACGACGTGGAAAAAGCCTACGCGTTCCTGCACGACAAGAACCTGTTCGAGCCGACCGGCGCGGTATCGAAGAAGAAAATCGCGACCGTGGTCGAAGCCCTGCACCAGCTCGGCGACGTCTCGGGCGACATGTCGGTCGAACGCTTTTTATTGCCCGGCGTGACGCAGATTTCCGAGTAATATGCAGCAGTGATGAGCACGGCGAGCGAAAGCGTGAAAGCGATGGCGGCGCCGGCAGCGCAAACGGCGAGCCCAGACCCTTCGCCGGCGAGCGTGTTTCTGGCCGCGCTCCGCCGCAGATATCTCGCTGCCACGCTGTCGGTCGTGGGCGGGCTGGCGCTGTGGGAGATCATCAGCCGTTACGTCGTGGCCAATGCCCTGTTTCTCGCCGGTCCCTCGCAGATCGCCGTTGCGATCTATCACTTGGCGATGACGGGAGAGCTCTGGCATCACATCGGCGTCAGCGCCGCCGAATTCGCGCTGGGCTATGTCGTCGCCAGCATTCTCGGCATCGCGCTCGGGCTTGCCATGGCGTCGAGCGCGACGATGAAACAAGCGCTGCAGCCCTGGGTATCGGGCCTTTACGCGACGCCGACAATTGCGCTGGCGCCGCTATTCATTCTTTGGTTCGGCATCGGCATCTGGTCGAAAGTCATTGTCGTTATCACGCTCGTGCTGTTTCCGGTGGCAATCAACACCGAGGCGGGACTGCGCACGACGAGCGAGCGCCTGATCGAGATGCTGCGCAGCTTCGGCGCCACCAAGCGACAGATCTTTCTCAAAGTGTCGCTGCCTTCGGCGGTGCCGTTCATTCTCGCCGGACTGAAGCTCGGCATCGGCCGCGGCCTGATCGGCGTCGTGGTGGCGGAATTGTTCGGCTCGCGCGCCGGCCTCGGCCGCCTGATCAGCCAGTCCGCCGACGCCTTCAATATGCCGGAACTGTTTGCCGGCGTGGTGATCCTGGCTGTCGCCGGGATCGTGATGACGGCGGGCTTCAGCCGGCTCGAAGGCAAGATCGTGCCGTGGACGAGAGAGTGAGCTGGACGCGAGAGTGAATATGGCGGTGGTCCCAAAGCTTGCGGTCTCGCATCTCGGCAAACGCTTCGGCGAGCTCGATGTGTTGCGCGGTATCGATCTCACAATCGAGCGCGGCGAGTTTATTTCGGTGGTAGGGCCGAGCGGCTGCGGCAAGACCACGTTCCTGCGCATCATTGCTGGCCTCGAGCCCGCGACATCCGGCGAGGTGCTGCTCGACGGCCGCGCGGTGCGCGAGCCGGCGGGCGACCGCGGCTTCGTTTTTCAGAACGACAGTCTCTTGCCATGGCGCACCGTGTTCAACAACACCCTTATCGGACGCGAAGTCGGCAGCGGCGTCGGCCCGTCCGAACGCCGGCAAGCGATGGAGCTGTTGAAGCTCGTCGGGCTCGAAGGCTTTGAGAACTATTATCCGCGCCAGCTGTCGGGCGGCATGCGCCAGCGCGTCAACTTGGCGCGCGCGCTCGCGATCGATCCTGAAATCCTTTTGATGGACGAGCCGTTCGCCGCGCTCGACGCGCAGACCCGCGAGATCATGCAGGCCGAGCTTCTTCGCATCTGGGAGCGCGGCCAGAAGACGGTGCTGTTCGTGACGCATCAGATCGACGAGGCCGTGTTCCTCTCCGATCGCGTGCTGGTCTTTGCCCGCCGTCCCGGCCGCCTGCAGGAAGAGGTGAAGATCGCGCTGCCGCGGCCCCGGACGCTCGAAATCAAGCGGACCAGCGAATTCGTCGGCCTGGTCGACCGCATCTGGCGGCTGATCGAAGACGACGTCCGCGCGGCCGCACTTTATGAAAACGCGTGACCGCGACGGGGGGCGCATGCCCACGACACAAAATAGCGCTCTGGCGCGATTTTTCGCATTAACCGTCCCGGCCTAGTGAGCAGTTTTGCCACGCTCCTAATCTCTTTCCAGGCGTCAAAAACCAGGGCATTCTCCCGCCCGACACTGGCGCGTCAGACCCGTATCCGGGCGGCACGTCAGGGTGGGGTAACTAGAAAAGCCGCCTTTTGGAGGAACACATGCGTTTTGATTTTTCGCGCCGACGCGCCGCTGGCGCAATCGGCGCCGTCCTGCTTGCGGCAGGATTAGCCGCAGGGCATTTTTCGGCCGCCGCACAGAATAGCCCGCCGATCAAGATCGGCTTCGGCATGTCGCTGACCGGCCCGCTCGCCGCCAACGGCAAGCAGGCGCTGCTCGGCGCCAAGATCTGGGCGGAAGAGATCAATGCCAAGGGCGGACTGCTCGGCCGCCAAGTCGAACTCATCAACTACGACGACCAGTCCAATCCGTCGAACGTGCCCGGGATCTACACCAAGCTGCTCGACGTCGACAAAGTCGATCTCGTCGTTTCCGCCTATGCGACCAATATGGTGGCGCCGGCCATTCCGGTGGTGATGCAGAAGAACAAGACCTTCATCAGCCTGTTCGCGCTCGCCGCCAACAGCGAATTCCACTATCCGCGCTACTTTTCGATGCTGCCGTCGGGCCCGACGCCGAAGGAATCCTTCACCGAGGGCTTCTTCCAGGTGGCGGCGGCGCAGAATCCGAAGCCGAAGACCATCGCGCTCGCGGCCGAAGACGCCGAGTTCTCGCGCAACGCCTGCGAAGGCGCGCGCAACAATGTGAAGACATACGGCTTCGACATCGTCTACGACAAATCCTATCCGCCGAACACGACCGACTTCTCGCCGATCATCCGCGCCATTCAGGCGGCCAACCCGGATCTCGTGGTGTTCTGCTCTTATCCGCTGTCGTCGGTCGGCCTGCTGCAGTCCGCCACCGAGCTCGGCTTCAAGCCCAAGATGCTGGGCGGCGCCATGGTCGGCCTGCAGGCGACCGTGTTCAAAGACAAGCTCAAGTCAAAGCTCAACGGCATCGTGAACTATGAGACGTGGGTGCCGTCGCCCAAATTGATGGCGCCGGCCGCCGACTTCTTCAAGAAGTATCAGGACCGCGCCAAGGCCGAAGGCGTCGACCCGCTCGGCTATTATCTCGGCGGCTGGGGCTATGCCTATTTCCAGGTGCTGCAACAGGCGGTCGAAGGCACCAAGAGCATCGACGACGCCAAGCTCGCCGACTATCTCAAGAGCCATGAATTCAAGACCATCATGGCCGACGTGAAATTCGGCAAGGACGGCGAATGGACCAAGTCCGGCATGTTGCAGGTCCAGTATCACGACCTCACCGACGCCGCGAACCTCGATACCTGGCGCGGTATGAGCTATCAGACGGTGCTGACGCCGGCCAGCGAGAAGACCGGCAGCGTCATCTATCCTTACGAGAAGGCGCTGAAGTAGGTCGCATTTTCGACGGAGCCCCTCGCCGAGTTTCCCTCGGCGAGGGGCTTATTCTTTTATAAGATGCCGCCGCGGCAAGGCCGCCATCGTGAGACCGGACAACACCATGCTCCTTCCCACCTGCCTCGTCGGCTCCTATCCGCAGCCGGAATGGCTGATCGATCGCGAGAAACTGTCGAAGCAAGTGCCGCGGGTGCGGGCCGACGATCTCTGGCTGATCGCACCGGACAAGCTTGAGGCGGCGCAGGACGATGCCACGCTCCTTGCCATCCACGACCAGGAGCGCGCCGGCCTCGATATCATCTCCGACGGCGAGCAGCGCCGCGAAAGCTATTCCAATCGTTTCGCCACCGCGCTTGACGGCATCGACATCAAGACTCCCGGCACCACCATCAACCGCACCGGCAGGGCCATTCCGGTGCCGCGCGTCACCGGCCCGATCCGCCGCCGCCAACCGGTCGAGCTGCGCGATTTGCAGGTGCTGCGCGCCAATACCGAGCGCCGCATCAAGGCGACCGTCCCCGGCCCCTTCACCATGGGCAAGCAGGCGCAAGACGACTTCTACAAAGACGAAGCAGCGGTGGCGATGGATTATGCCGCGGCCGTCAATGCCGAGATCAAGGATCTGTTCGCGGCCGGCGCCGACATCGTGCAGATCGACGAGCCGTGGATGCAGCAGCATCCCGACAAGGCGCGGCAATATGGGCTCAAAGCGCTCGATCGCGCGCTCGACGGCGTGACCGGCACGGTCGCCGTGCATCTGTGCTTCGGCTATGCCGCCGTGGTGCACGACAAGCCGTCGGGCTATTCGTTCCTCGCGGAGCTCGAAGGCTCCAAGGCCCAGCAGATTTCCATCGAGGCGGCGCAGCCCAAGCTCGACCTCGCCGTGCTGAAGCAATTGCCGTCGAAGACCATCATTCTCGGCGTCATCGATCTCTCCGACATGACGGTCGAGACGCCGCAGATCGTCGCCGAGCGCATCCGCCGCGCGCTCGCCGTCGTGCCGGCCGAGCGCATCGTGGTGGCGCCGGATTGCGGTATGAAATATTTGCCGCGCGCGGTGGCCTTCGGCAAAATGAAAGCAATGGCCGAAGGCGCGGCGCTGGTGCGGCGCCAGCTCAGCGGCGCTTAGAACTATTTAGAACTACAATGAGACGCCGAGACGTTATCGCCGCTTTGCCCTTGCTGGCGACGGCGCGCGTGCTCGGCGCACGAGGTGCGGAGAGCACAATGCCATTGAAAGTCGGCGCGGCCCTGCCCGACCCGCCGTTTGAGCTGATGACCAAAGATGGCCCGATCGGCTTCGACATCACGCTGATGCAACGCATCGCCGCGATGCTGAATCGGGAATGGCAGCTCGTGCCTTACAAGGGCACCGACTTCAACGGCATTTTCGCCGGCCTTAATGACGGCAGCTATGACTGCATCGCCTCCGGCGCGACCATCACGCCCGGCCGGCAGAAACTCGCCGACTTCTGCGCGCCTTATGTCGTCTCCGGCCAGTCGCTCGTCGTCGATACCACGCGGCATCCGAACGTCCGCGGCACCGCCGACCTCAAGGGGCTCGTGATCGGCGTGCAGCAGGGCAATACCAGCCAGCCGGTCGCGGACAAGCTCGTCGCCGAGCATCGCGCGGCGCGGGTGCGCGTCTATGCCTATGACGAGATCGAGACGGCGCTCGACGATCTCTCGAGCGGCGGCTGCGACGCCTTCATGAAGCTCGCGCCGGTCACCGCCTGGTTCGTGCGCGATCGTCCGAAGCTCAAAGTCGTCGAGACCGGCATCACGCGCGAGCTTCTCGGCATTTGCGTACGCAAAGGCGATACCGCGCTCGCCGATGCGATCGGCAAGGCGCAGGCAGCTTTGATGGCCGACGGCACTATCCCCGGCCTGATCAAGCAATGGCTCGGGACCGGCGCGGCTTTGCCGCAGTGACTGAAACATTCGGAGTAGAAAATGCCAAGCTTGATTGGCCGATCATGCGGCGTCCTGATCGGCGCAGTTCTGGCGCTGACATTAATTTTCGCGCCGTCATTTGCCGCCGCGGAGAACGGCATGTATGCGAACCTTCCCGGCGTGAAACTCTGGTTCACCGATAGCGGCGGCTCCGGCACGCCGATCGTGCTGTTGCATTCCAACACCGGCAACAGCGATATCTGGGAGCCACAGATCGCGGCGTTCGCGAAAGCCGGCTACCGCGTCATTGCTTTAGACCGGCGCGGCTGGGGCCGCAGCACGGCGGACCCATCCGGACCACAGCCGGGCAGCATCGCCGGCGATCTCGATGGCCTCGTCGATTATCTGAAACTCGGCAAATTCCATCTGCTCGGCGTTGCCGGCGGCGGCTTCGCGGCGCTCGACTACGCGGCGTGGCGTCCCGAATATGTCCGCAGCCTTATCATCGGCGGGAGCACCGGCGATATCAAGGACAAGGAGATCGCCGACTTCATCGCGCGGATCGAGATTCCGGAGATCAGAAAGCAGCCGGCCGCTTATCTGGAAGTCGCGCCGTCCTATCGCGGCGGCAATCCTGACGGTCTCGCGCGCTGGAACGAGATCAACGCGCATTCGCGCCAGGACGATGCGCCCTCACAGCCGCTGCACACGCCGAATACCTATGAGAAGATCGCGGCAATTTCGGCGCCGACGCTGATCATCGCCGCCGATGCCGACCTCTTGGCGCCTCCGGCCATGATGCGGCTCTGGGCCCCGCACATGAAAAGCTACGAATGGGCCATGATGCAGGATGCCGGACACGCCATGGCTTGGGAGCAGCCGCAAATCTTCAACAAGCTGGTGCTGGATTTCCTCGCCAAGCATTGAGCGCGGGCAATGAAGGCGGACCTTGCGCGCTTGGCGTCCGGTCAGCGGCGGGCCGGATCTTTGCCGCGCTCCAAAGCCGCGCGATCCCACTTCGCAAGATCGGCGGCGGCCGCGTAAGTCTCCTGAAGAAAGCCGAGCAGCAGCGCGTCGGGATCGCTGGCCTGGCGCACACTATCGTAGGGCAGAATGAACTGGCCGGCCTCCTTGTTGTAGAACGCTCCGGCCGTCACCAGACGCGTATCGCCGTAACCTTCCGGCTCCGGAAAGGCGTAGACATAGAACGCCGCGCGGCCGTAGCCGCCATTGCCGGGCCAGAAGCCGCAACTCGAACACTCATGTGAATAAGCCTCGGCCATGACTCGTGCCGCGACACCCGGCGTCGTGCTTTGCGGCGGCGGTGCGGTCCGGCCAGAGAACCGCGTCACGGCAAGGTCGAAACTGCCCCAGAAAAAATGCACCGGGCTAGCCTTGCCGAGAAACCGGGCGCGGAATTCCGTCATCACGCGGTTGGCTTGCACCAGCGCCAGCCAGAATCGCTGCGCGTAGACGGAATCGTATTGCGCATGCGTGCGATCCTTCTCGAACGGAATCGCATTCTCGATTTCGCTCGGCATGGTCCAGATATGCACGCCGATGCCGAGCCGGCGCAGCGCCGCCATGAAAGCCGCGTAGAAATCGGCAACGGTCATGGGTTTAAGCGGCAGCGTCTCGGCGCCGCCGTCGCTGGTTTCAATGACGAGCCGATGCGCCAAAAAATCAAAGACAATATCGACGCTGCGCCCCTCATAGGGCATGGCCGGAGCCGCAAGCCCGCGTGACGTGACGTGGAACGTCGCGTTCCACCAATGATTAATGAGCGGGGTGAGCCCGATGCGGACCTTGCCGACGATCTGGGTCCATAGCTGCAGCGTATCGCAAGCGTCGCTCCACGCTTCGAATGGCAGGTCGGGCCATTGCGGATTGGCGGCTTTGTCCATGTGCCATCCCACCATGAATTACGCAGTGTTTCGCGCCGACTTTTAGAACCGCACGCTTCACCAGCGCGTGTTCATGTACTCCTCGACGCACGCGGCCGAAGCCTTGGCATAAGTGCCGCGGCGGCTGACCGTAGCGCCGGTGAGACGGTAAAGCGCCAGCGCCATTTCGGCGGCCTTGGCCACGACGGCGATGCCGTTGAGCACCAGCGCATTATCGATGAGAAACGGACACTCCCGCGTGAACAGCAGCATCGGCAGGCCGCCCGCCGGAAGGATGACCTCCGCGCCTTCGGCAACCATCGGCCGTACCTGTTCGACGAAATCGGCCCGCACCTGCTTGTAGGCCGTTTCGTCGGTGAATGCCCGCATGAACCCGGCGAGATCCACGTGAATGGCACGTACCCCGACGACGCGTTGATCGAGACCCTGCGCCCGCACCTGGCGCTTGTGCCAGGTGATGAATGTCGGATCGATGGTCACCAGGCCGACGCCGCTGCCCATGCTCAGCGCCGCGAGCAGATTGGTCTCGCCGAAGCCGACCACCGGAATGTCGAGCGCGCCACGGATTTCCAAAAGGCCCGGCTCCTGAAAATGCCCGATGACAAAGGCGTCGTAGCCCTTGCGCTCGGCCTCGACGGCGATGCGGATCACCTGCGCGGCGCAGCGGAATTCGGTCAGCGGATGGAAAAGATGATCGGGCGGATCGAGGCCATGGACCTCGAACTGCACGCCGGGGCTGGCGGCCGCATCGAGGGCCGCTTGCAGGCGCTTCATATAGGGCGCTTGTTCGACGGGATGAACGAAGCTCTGATACCAGATGCGCGCGGGACGGGTCGGTTCGGCCATTTACGATCTCCCGGAATGCATCGCGTTTGTCGCATCCCGGCGCGTGCGCCGGCAAGAGTGCAGATCTGCAATGGCATCGCTAAGCGCCGCGCGGACGCTGCAACGTGGCGAAAGCTACACGGAGCTGCGAGGCGAGCCGCCAGATCGCCGGCGTTTGCTTGATGTAACGCTTCACCCGCCGCCGCGCCGCCGACAGCGCGCTCGCCGGCCAGCCGCGCCAAGTCGCGGCGGCGCTATAATCGAACAGCTGCAGGCGCACATCGCACCATTCGCTCTTGTAGCGCTCGTCGCCGATGGTGAAATCGAATGTCTTCAGGCCGCGCGCGATCGCGTAGCCCATCAATTCGCGAAGATGCAGCGCGCCCGGGCCGAAATGCGCAAGCCTGCCGTCGCAATAACTCGACAGGATGTGATAGTAGCACCCGCCATGGACAATGCCGAAATTCGCCGCGGCGTCGATCGTACCGATTTCGACGCGGCCGACATGGACGAGATGCCGCATCGCCGGATTGGCTGCGAGATCGAGAAAGAATTCGCGGCAGCCCGGCCGCGTGAACATGTCGGAAATGCCCTTGCGCGCGAATGACAGGCTCTTCTGCTGCATCAGCATTTCGAGCGCCGCTGTCGCTTCGGCAGGGTTCGCCGCCGTGACAAAGCGGATGTCGCCGAATTGCGCCATGCGCCGGCGCTTGGCGCGGTCATGGCGGCGCGTCGCCGACGAGCGCTTGGCGCGGTAGAGCGTTTCCCAATCACCGCCGAGCTGCATGATATGCGCACTGTTGGCATTCGGCGTGAGCTCGAAACAGGTGAACGGATTGACCGCGCCGCCGATCGTCTCAGGCATTTTCTCGAATTCGATCCAGTCGTGGCGCGTCTGCGGCTCCGACTGCATCTCGGCCTCGAGCTGCTGCCACAGCGCCCGAAAGTTTTCGGGCGTGACGCGCTCCGCGAAATCGTGCGCCAACAGCGGCGCGTTGTAGTCGCACAGATCCTGGCCGAGCCAGCACAATCGCCGGAGTAAGCGACGCGGATCGACGGCGAGCGGCAGGATGAATGCGATTTCGTCGTCAGCAAAACGGCCGACCACAATGGCGGGCGTGACGCCGTTGCGCATTCCGACATGCCGCTGCCAAGCCGCGAGCCATTCATAAGTTTGGAACGGCGTCAGCAGCGCTGTGCGCTCGAAGCGCCGCCACTCGTCGGCGACAGCGGCAAGATCGGTCGTGATGCGAAAGCTGATCTCCGGCGCGGCGCCGGACGCCACTTCGGCGCGGCGCGCATGAGGTGCAGAACTCGCGGTCAAGGGGATCACATCCACCTGCGCGTTCGCGTTTCGAAACGCCTTCAATGGTGTGGCACGCGTCACTGCATGAACCGGAGAAACTGTCGGGCTAACCTCAAGTCAGAGGGCTCAAGTCAGAGGGCTCAAGTCACAGCGCCCAAATCGTGACCCCAAGTCATAAGGCAGATTCCTTAAACACGCGTGGGGAACCGCCCGTTACGTTGAGTTAAGGTAAAGACATCGGCCGAGGCTTTCCGCCGGAAAACGTTGAACCGGCGCATCGGCCGGCCTTACCGCAATTGGGGCGTGTCGGTTTGGCGCAGGTGCGCTTTGCCGGTGGAACCCTCGATTTGACAGCCCTATCCTTGGCTTATTAAGTCGCCGCCTGCCGCAATGGCGGCGTAAACGGCGGCACAAGTAAACGGCGGCGAGATGGGGGAGGAATACGATGACGTTGCGTGAGCACTGGTTCCGTATTGCCGGTCTCTGCCTGATCACGTTGCCGTTGGCGGGCTCGGCCTGGGCGCAATCGGGCGACTATCCGACCCGGCCGGTGACGATGATTTCCGACGCTGCGCCCGGCTCGGCACCCGACATCGACGCGCGCTTCACCGCCGAAGGCCTGACCAAGATTTGGGGACAGCAGGTCATCGTCGCCAACCATCAAGGCGCCAATGGCAGCATCGCCGCGCGATTTGCGTCGCAGGCCGCGCCTGACGGCTACACGCTGTTCATGCCGGCGCTGTCGACTTTCGCGTCGCTGCCGACGGTTGCGCCCAATCTGCCGCTGCGGCTGCCGCGCGATTTCCTGCCGATCGGATTCACCATCGAAAACCCGATGTTCATCGCGGTGAATTCGTCGCTCGGCATCAACACGCTGCCGGAGCTGATCGCGCGCGCCAAGAAGGAGCCGGGTACGATTTCGATCGCGGTGACCGGCGTCGGCCGGCTCACCCATCTCACCGGCCTTTTGCTGCAACAGCGTGCCGATATCCAGCTTGTGCCGGTGCCCTATCAAGGCGGCCCGGCGGCGGCGATGGCCGATGTCGGCACCGGCCGCGTCTCGATGATCATCGAAGGCTATTCCGGGATCATGGGCAGTGTGAAAGCGGGACAGTTGAAAACCATCGCGGTGGCGTCGCGTCAGCGCCTGCCAGACTTTCCCGATGTGCCGACAGTGGCGGAGACCCTTCCCGACTTCTTCGCCACCGGCTGGCAGGTCGTGGTCGCGCCGCTCGGCACACCAACCTCAATCATTGACAAAGTCAGCGCTGACCTCATCAAAGTGATGGGCGATCCCGCGCTGAAGAAAAGGCTCGGCGAAGTCGGCAATTACACGCAGACCATGAATCCCGAACAGACGCTCGCCTTCGTCAATCAGCAGCAGGAGACCTGGCTGCCGATCCTGGAAAAGATTTCTGCAAAATAGACCGTTTCGAATGTCAGGGAGGAGTTTGACATGTTGACGCTATATTACGCGCCCGGCGCCTGCTCGATGGCTTCGCATATCGCGCTCGAGGAAAGCGGCGAGAAATACGAGCCGCGCAAAGTGGACCTCGCCGGCGGCGAGCAGCGCACCGAAGCCTATCTGAAAATGAATCCGCTCGGCCGGGTGCCGGTGCTCGGCCTCGACGACGGCACGCCGCTGACCGAAAACACCGCGATCCTGCCCTATCTCGGCAAGCGCTTCGATCTGTGGCCGAAGGATGCGCTCGGCGATGCCAAGGCGCTCTCGCTGATCGGCTTCTTTGCCTCGAGCGTGCATCCGGCACATGCCCATGTCGGCCGGCCCGAGCGCTATACCGCCGACACCTCGGCCTTTCCCGGGATCAAAGACGCCGGGCTGAAGACATTCCAGACCTATCTCAAGCAGATCGACGGCATGCTGGCCGGGCGCGAATGGTTCGGCGATAAATATTCCGTGCTCGATCCTTACGGCTTCGTCTTCTACACCTGGGGCGTGCGCCGCGACCTGCCGATGAGCGAATTGAAGAACTACACCGCCCACAAGGACCGCATGCTCAAGCGCGCAGCCGTCGGCCGCGTCGTCGAGAATGAAAAAGTGAAGGTGTGAGATTTATTCCGCCGCGCACTTCACGGTGCGGTGAGGAAAACGTCATCCCGGCCGACGCCCTGAAACTGCGCTGCCGGGAATAAGTGTTCGCGATCCGAAATCATCTCCTGCGTCAGGCCAAACGGACATCACAATCCGCACGGCTCCACATGAGGAGATATGATCATGCTCACCACCAAATTCGCGTTCGCCGCAGCTCTGGCCACAGCGCTCGTCTTCGGCGCAACGTTTTCGGCTTCGGCGGCATCCAATGCCGCCATGGCGCAGAGCGCCCAAAATTCGGCCGACAATGTAATCCCTGGCTACGGCAAGGACGGCGGCAGGGTCGCCATTCCGAATCCGAACCGCTGATTGTCGGACGATCTGAACCCAAAGAGCATTCGCGGACGCGAGTAGGGTCGCCTGCAAAGGCGGCCTTACTCTGCGCCTTTGCTCAGCGCCCTTTGCTCACGCCGTCTTCTGTGCTTTCAGGCCGAGCTCGTTGATGGTGCGCTCGCGCATGATGAACTTTTGAATCTTGCCGGTAACGGTCATCGGGAACTCGTCGACGAATTTGATGTAACGCGGCACTTTGTAATGGGCGATCTGCTCGCGGCAGAACGCCTTGATCTCGTCGTCCGTGGCGCTCGTGCCGGGACGCAGCTTGACCCAGGCGCAAATCTCTTCGCCGTAACGGTCGTCCGGCACGCCGATCACCTGGACGTCCTGGATTTTCGGGTGGCGATACAGAAATTCCTCGATCTCGCGCGGATAAACATTCTCGCCGCCGCGGATCACCATGTCCTTGATGCGGCCGACGATGTTGCAGTAGCCCTCGTCGTCGATCGTGGCGAGATCGCCGGTATGCATCCAGCGCGCCGCGTCGATCGCCTCACGCGTGCGCTCCGCGTCGCCCCAATAGCCGAGCATCACCGAATAGCCGCGCGTCAACAATTCGCCGGGCATGCCGGTCGGCACGATGCGGCTGTTCATGTCGACGATCTTGACCTCGAGATGCGGCTGAATGCGCCCGACGGTGGAGACACGCCGCTCCAGCGGATCTTCCGTCGAACTCTGGAAACTCACCGGGCTTGTCTCGGTCATGCCGTAAGCGATGGTGATCTGAGACAGGTTCATCTTGGCGACGGCGCGCTTCATGACTTCGATCGGGCATGGCGAGCCCGCCATGATGCCGGTGCGCAGCGACGACAGATCGAACCGGGCGAATTCGGGATGATCGAGCTGGGCGATGAACATGGTCGGCACGCCGTGCAAGCCGGTGCAACGCTCCTCGGCGACGGTTTCAAGCGTGGCCAGCGGGTCGAAGCCTTCGCCGGGGAATACCATGCAGGCGCCGTGGGTGACGGCAGCGAGATTGCCGAGCACCATGCCGAAGCAATGATAGAGCGGCACCGGAATGCACAGGCGATCTTCCGGCGTCAGCTTCATCGCCTCGCCGATGAAGAAGCCGTTGTTGAGAATGTTGTGATGCGACAGCGTCGCGCCTTTGGGAAAGCCGGTGGTGCCTGACGTGAACTGAATGTTGATCGGCTCGTCGAATTGCAATTGCGGCGCAAGCTCGGCGATGCGCGCCGTTTCCGCGGCGCCGCCGCGCGCCGTCACTTCCGAGAAGCGTAAAGTGCCGGGGTGCCAGTTGTCGCCGAGCAGCACCACCGAACGCAGCGCCGGCAGCCGCGCCGATTCAAGTTTGCCCGCCACCGCATGGCCGAGTTCGGGCGCGAGCTCGCGCAACATGCCGATATAGTCCGACGTCTTGAATCGCTCGGCGAGAATAAGTGCTTTGCAGCCGACTTTGTTGAGCGCGTATTCGAGCTCGGCAATGCGATAGGCCGGATTGATATTGACCAGGATCAGGCCGGCTTTGGCGGTGGCGAATTGCGTGAGCACCCATTCGCTGGTGTTGGGCGACCAGATGCCGACGCGATCGCCGGGCTCGAGGCCGAGCGTCAATAGTCCCGCGGCGAGCTGGTCAACTTCCCGTTGCAGTTCGGCATAAGTCAACCGTACATTCTGGTGACGCACGACAAGCGCCGGACGCGACGGCCATTTGGCGCAGACAGAATCGAAGAATTGCCCGACCGTCTCGCCGATCAGCGGCTGATTGCTCGCCCCGTTGACGTAACTGAGCTTGAGCCCGGTCATCGCGGTTCCCTCCGGTATTATTTCTTCCAGTTTATTAAATTCAATCATAGTGCCTGGCGCGGCGATACGGAATGCGGCCCGGTTCCACGAGGCGTGGCGGATAAAGGTCCTATTCACCCCTCCCCGCTAACCTGTCGGACCGAAACCCGTCGCCGGATCAAGCGCATGGCGCATTTCGAACTCAGCAAAGCTCCGCCGCGACTGTGGCGGATGTTTTCGCTGTGGACGCCGTCCACCGATGCCGTGGCCTCCGCGCAAGCGCAGCGCTGGCGCGCAGTCGCCGCAGCGTCGCTCGGCAATGCGCTCGAATGGTTCGACTTCGTCATCTACGGCTATTTCGCCGCGACCATTGCCCGGCTGTTCTTTCCATCGCGGACCGATCTGGAATCGCTTCTGATCGCGCTCGCCACTTTCGGCATCACTTTCTTTGTTAGACCGCTCGGCGCGATCTTGATCGGCGCCTTCGCCGATCGTCACGGCCGCAAAAAGGCCTTCATGCTGACGATCGCCTTGATGATGTTCGGCACCGCGATCATCGCCGTGCTGCCGACCTATGCGGTGATCGGTCCACTCGCGCCCCTCGCGATCGTCGTCGCCCGCCTCATTCAAGGCATTTCCGCAGGCGGCGGCTTCGGCAGCGCCACGGCGTTTCTCGCCGAACAAGACCCGCAACGGCGGGGCTTTTTCGCCAGCTGGCAATTCGCAAGCCAGGGGCTCACGACGGTCATCGCTGCCGCTTGCGGTGCGGTCCTGACCGGTGTCCTGACCACCGAACAGATTGACGCCTGGGGCTGGCGCATCCCCTTCATCTTCGGACTTCTGATCGGGCCGGTCGCCTATTATCTCGGCCGCCATGCCGACGAGACCGCAGAGTTCAAATCGCTGCACGTGAGCGCGAAGCCATTCCTTGATGCGCTCGCGGGCGCCAAGATCAGAATGCTAGTGGCCTTGGGCGCCGTCATTCTCTGCACCATTCTCACTTATACGACGCTGTTCATGCCGGGCTTTGCCGTCCGCCAGCTCGGCCTGCCGCAAGCCGGAAGCTTCCTCGCGACGGTGCTCACCGGCGCGATCCAGATCGTGCTGGTGCCGATCTTCGGCGCTGCCTCCGACCGACACGGGCGGTTGCCGCTCATGATCGCGTCAGGCTCCGTCGTTTTAGTTGTAAGCTATCCGATGTTCGCGTGGTTGGCGACGGTGCCGACCTTGCAAACGCTTCTGGTGGTTCAGGCGATCATGGGCGTGCTCGGCGCGGCCTATATGGGTCCACTCGCGGCGCTGATGTCCGACATCTTCCCGACGCGGATGCGCACCACCGGTCTTGCCGTCAGTTATTCCTTCTGCGTCGCGATTTTCGGCGGCTTTGCGCCCTTCATCAATGCCTGGCTGATCAGCGTCACCGGCAGCAATGTCGCGCCGAGCTATTATCTGATGTTCGCTGCGGCGGTCAGCCTCGCGGCGCTCGTGACGCAGCACCGGCTGCGTCTCTGAGCCTTGCTGCGTTCCTAGGCTTTAGAGCTGCGATTCCACATACCGTCTGTGTATTTCATCACAAGCGGTTCCGAATTGTTAAGTCTTTACCGATGGCTTAGCGGCTTATTTTACCATTTACGTACGTCCGTTTGTTAGCAAACACACGACACAATCGCGATCTGCGTTCCGACCTAGGGCTAAAGGACGGCGTCATCGAACCGGGCGCCACGAGTGCGAGGCATGCAACGTCTGTTATCCAAAGTCGCCTTTCTCAGCTGGCTTGTCTCGACACCGGAACAAAAATTGCGCTTCGAACTGGTCGACGCGCTTTACTCGACGCCGAAGTCGATCTTCGTCGCGTCAGTCGCCGCTCTCTTCGTGGTCGCGATCATCTTCGCGTTGAGCGACGATCCGACCTATGCCTGGATCTTCGTCGGATTTCTCGCCATCGGCATCGGCCGCGCCGTGTCGATCGTGGCTTACCGGCGCGCGCAACACGACGCGGACGACAGCGCCGCCACCATCATGTGGGAGCGCCGCGCGCTGATCGGCGCCTGGGCGTTCGCCTGCCTGGTCGGCTTTACCGGCGCCTATAGTGTCCTCGTCCATCCCAACAGCGACATCGAGCTGCTCGTCAATTCGTGCGTGATGGGCTACATCGCCGGCATTTCGTCGCGCAATGCCAGCCGGCCGATCATATCGATCGGCCAAGTGTCGCTGACGGCTTTTCCCTTCCTGATCGCGCTGGTCGTGCGCTTCGACCTGGTCCACAGCGTGCTCGCTGTCTTTATCGGCGCGCTGTTTCTCAGCATCATCGTCATTTGCCGGGCGGTGTTCGAGAACATCATTTCCCGCCATAGCGCTTTCAGCCGGATCGAGCTGATCGCGCGCCGCGACGCGCTCACCGACCTGTGGAATCGCACAGCCCTGATCGATCTTCTGGAGAAGCGCCTCGCCGGCGCCGCCGCTTCCGGCGAGATCGTCGCGCTGATCCTGATCGACCTCGATCGCTTCAAGGACATCAACGACACGTTCGGGCATCAGTCCGGCGACGCCGTGCTCAAGGAAGTCGGCGAGCGGATCAAGTCGGTGACGCATGCGGGCGACGAAGTCGCGCGCATCGGCGGCGACGAATTCGTGGTGATCGTGGTCGGCAGCGACGAGGATCAGCCCCGCATCACCGCCGAGCGCATTTTCGCGACCTTCGCCAATCCGTTTCTGGTCGGCATCAATCAGCATGTGTGCGGCGCCAGCGTCGGCTACGCTATCGCGCCGCGCTACGGCTCGACGCTGGAGGAATTGTTCCGTAACGCCGACCTTGCGCTCTATGAGGCCAAGCAGGCCGGGCGCCGCCAGATCGTCCGCCATACCGGCGCGATCACCGAGCGTTACGACAGGCGCGTGCAGCTCGAACACGATCTGCAATTCGCGCTGAAAAACGACGAGATGGAATTGGTCTATCAGCCGATCGTCGATCCGCGCTCGGGCCGCGCTATTTGCTGCGAAGCCTTGCTGCGCTGGAACCACCCGAGCCTCGGCCAGATCAGCCCCATAGAGTTCGTTCCGCTGGCCGAGACGACCGGCCTCATTGTGCCGATTGGCGGCTGGGTGCTCGCTACCGCTTGCGTCGAGGCCATTCATTGGCCGCTGGATATCAGCGTCGCCGTGAACCTCTCGGCGGTGCAATTCCGCCGCAGCACCGATATCGTCGCCATCGTCACCGGCACGCTCGCCAGCACCGGGCTGCCGGCGCGGCGGCTGGTGCTCGAAGTCACCGAATCCGTCCTGATCGAGGATTCCGCCGCGGCGCTGACCACTCTCGAGCGCCTGCGTGAGCACGGCATCGATATTTCACTGGACGATTTCGGCACCGGCTTTGCATCGCTGGCTTATCTCAACGACTTTCCGTTTTCCAAGATCAAGATCGATCGCAAGTTTTCGCAAGCCATCGATACCTCGCCGCGCACCGCCGCCATTATCGGCGGCATCGCCAAGACGACGCGCGATCTGCATATCGAACTGGTGGCCGAAGGCGTCGAGACGGAGAACCAGCTCGAGCGCATGTATCGCTTCGGCATCAATGCGATGCAGGGCTATCTGTTCTGTCACCCCTTGCCGGCGAGCGAGATCCGCAAGGTGATCGTCAACCCGATCATGACCGAGACCACCAGGACCGAGACAGCAAAGCGCCACGCCATCCCGCGGCAGCGCAAGGCGGCGTCCTGAGGCTTACCCTGTAGCGTTTAGTGAAAACGGTCAGCTGGCCGAGAGGAACCTATCCAGCACCGCCATGCGCATGAATTTCGACAGGCGCACCTGCTCGAAATACATCGCATTGGGCAGATCGTCGCAGCCGGGATCGATCTCGTCATGCCGTGGCAGCGGATGATAGAGCAGAGCCTTCGAGCCGAGCCGCGCGATCTTGTCCGGCGTGACGGCGTGGCTTTCCGGTGTCGTCTTCGGCGACACGTAAGCGGAGGCCGCGGCCTCGCCGATGTCCGACATGTCGTAAGGCGCCATCATGATCGCGTCGCATTCGGCAAGCGCGTAGCTGATCTCGGTCACCAGCCGGCAACGGATGCCGCGTTCGCCGAACAGCGCGAGCACGTCGCGCGGAATGTCATAATAGGACGGCGGACAGAACACGATTTCGCGCGGGGCTTCATAGCGCAACAAGAATGCCAGGGACCGCACCGTGCGCCCGCGCGGATCGCCGCCGAAGGCGATGCTTTTGTCGCGGATCGTGCCGAGCCCGCGCCGCAGCGCGAAAATATCGATCAGCGCTTGGGTCGGATGCTCGTTCCAGCCGTCGCCGGCATTGATCACCGGCTTGAGCGATTTTGCCGCCATCCGCGCCGCGGCGCCGACTTCATGATGGCGGACGACAATGGCATCGCTGAAGCGGGACACCACCGCGGCGCAATCTTCCAGTGTCTCGCCGGTTCTTGCGTTCGAGCGCGACGCCGACATGTCGTCGACGCCAATCGCGGTGGCGCCGAGCGCGGCTGTCGCGGCTTCAAAGCCGATCCGCGTCCGCGTGCTGGGCTGGAAGAACATCAGCGCCACCGCCTTGTCGACGGCGCCGGGCGTGCGGGTGCGGCCCGCCTCGAAGGCCTCGGCGGCGCGGCAATAGGCATCGACGTCGTTGCTGTCGATCGATTCGGCGCTGAGCAGATGGAAGCTTGCTTTATCGCGCTGCGGCGAGACAACATCCCGCTTGATCGCTGGCACGATGCGCGGAATGTTTACAGGTAACGACGCCATTACGAATTTCCGGCCACAACGCGAGCGCGAAGTTCACGATATATTAACCAGGAATTTGCGCACCTGCAAAGCCGGGATAAAGTTCCCACACGGCTCGAAATAGGCGTCTCGAAATGAGACAGACGCGATTTATCGGGCTATGAAGGCACATTAAACAGATGAGGATTGTCGGAAAACCGTTATGGCCGCGACCGAAGACCCCAAAGCACCCTCGCCCCCGGAACTGCCACCCACATTCGAGCCCGCCATCCGCACCATCGCCATGCCCGCGGATACCAATCCGCATGGCGATATTTTCGGCGGCTGGCTCGTCTGTCAGATGGACCTCGCGGGTGCCACGGTGGCGACGCGGCGCGCCGGTGGACGCGTCGTTACCATCGCCATCACCGCGATGGTGTTTCACCGTCCGGTTTGCGTCGGCGACGAAGTGTCGTGTTACGCCAGCGTTGCCAAGACCGGCAACACGTCGACGACAATCAAGATCGAAAGCTGGGCGCGGCGCGCCCGCGGCGCCGACACGGTACCGATCAAGGTCACGGAAGGCATTTTCACCTACGTCAAGGTCGATGCCGACGGACATCCGGTTCCGGTGTCGCCGGTCTGATCATTCCAAATCGAGTCAGACGGACACGTCAACGGTGTTCCCGCAACGCCGTCACGACTTTGGCCTTGGCCAATTCCTCCGGCGTCACGCCGGGCGGATCCCATTGCACGGTGCGATAGTCGAACCCGGCGACCAGCGTCGGTTTTATGATCGCGAAATACGGCGACACGTCAAAGTCGCGCGGCGTGTAGAGGCCGTAGGTGCGGATGTGATCGATTTCGCTCTGCACATAGGGCGCCATTGCGTAGGTCTTGCCGTTGATCAAGGCCCGCTCGGGCAGGATCGGATAATGAATGGATGCGAAAGCCTGCGCGATCAAGGTCGAGCAGATGGCGCGCGTCGGATCGCCGCAACCGATCGACAGCATGCGGCGGCGAAACCAGACCGGCACCGGAGGATAAGGAAACAGATAGCGCGCCAGATCGACGATGCGCTGCGAGTCGTATTTGGTGCCGCGCCGCGCCAGCGCATAGTCGAGCACCTGCTTGGTGCTGGCGTCGTCAAGCCCGACCGGCCGGCAGATCCGGGTGTGGAAGTTGACATATTTCGACAGCGGCACGGTGACGACGCCGGTATCGGCTTCCGCCTCCAGAAGCACATTCGGCTCGCCATTGGACGCCGCGTCGCCCGGCCGCTCGCCGACATAGAGGGCGGCATGCGACCAAGTCGATTGCGTCAGATATTTGATGGTGGCGGAGAGCCGGCTGTTGCCCTCAACCAGGAGGATGTCGCCGGGCTTGAGCGCCTTGCGGACAAGCTCGGGATCGGGGGCATAAAACGGTGCATAACGCCCCGTCGGCTGCGAAATATAGGCGATGATTTTGTCGCTGAGGTATTTTTCGAGCCAGGCGAACATAGGCCGAATCCTGCTTTTGGAGCATGATCCCGAAAAGTGGATGCCGGTTTTCGGACAAGATCATGCTCGAATAGTCCAGTGATTGGTTTGGCGGACTAACCGTCCAATCACTATGTTCCTGCAGGGCCCGTCAGCCCCAGATTTGTAACGGAAATTGTAACATTTGGGCGCGAGCCTTCTATAGTCTCTAGTCTCTAAGCCTCGCGAAGAATCACAGCCCGGGGGAATGCACATGCCCCAATCGTCGTTTCGACGGGATTGGCTCACCAAACCCATCTTCGGCATGGCGCGGCACGCGCTGCCGCACCTCTCCGACACCGAACGTGAGGCCATCGAGGCCGGCGACGTCTGGTGGGATGCCGATCTGTTCACCGGCAATCCGGACTGGAACAAGCTCCTCGCTTTCGCACCTGCGAAATTGTCGGAGGAAGAGCAGCAATTCCTCGACGGCCCGGTCGATGAACTGTGCCGCATGCTCAACGACTGGAAGATCAACTGGGAGTGGCACGATCTGCCGCCCGAGGTCTGGGACTTTCTGAAGACGCGAAAATTCTTCGCGATGATCATTCCGAAGCAATATGGCGGCTTGGGCTTTTCCGCCTATGCGCATTCCGAAGTCATCCGCAAACTCTCGACACGCTCGATCTGCGCCGCCTGCACCGCGATGGTGCCGAACTCGCTCGGCCCGGGCGAACTGCTGCTGCAATTCGGCACCAAGGCGCAGCAGGATTATTGGCTGCCGCGGCTGGCGCGCGGCGAAGAGATTCCGTGCTTCGGCCTGACCAGCCCGGAAGCGGGCTCCGACGCCGCCTCGATGATCGATTCCGGCGTGGTGTGCCGCGGCATGTATGACGGGCAAGAGGTGCTCGGCATCCGGCTCAACTGGCACAAGCGCTATATCACGCTCGGCCCGATCGCGACCGTGCTTGGGCTCGCTTTCAAGCTGCACGACCCCGATCATCTGATCGGCGAGCGCGACGATATCGGCATCACGCTCGCATTGGTCCCGACGCATTTGCCGGGCATCAGCATCGGGCGCCGTCATCTGCCGGCCCTGCACGTGTTCCAGAACGGACCGAACTGGGGCCATGACGTTTTCATTCCGATGGACAATGTCATCGGCGGCGTCGCCCAGGTCGGCAAGGGCTGGAAAATGCTGATGAGCGCACTCGCGGCCGGACGCGGCATTTCGCTGCCGTCGCTGTCGGCGGCGGGCGCGGCGTTCTGCGCCAATATAACCGGCGCCTATGCGCGCATCCGCGAGCAGTTCCACGTCTCGATCTCGAAGTTCGAGGCGGTGCAGGAACGGCTCGGCCGCATTGCCGCGACCGCCTATCAGCTCGACGCCGCGCGCCGCATGACCTGCGCGGCGCTCGATGACGGGCACCATCCGGCGGTCGTCACCGCCATCATGAAGTCCCAGGCGACCGACCGGATGCGCATCGCCGTCAACGACGCGATGGATGTGCACGGCGGCAAAGCCATCATCGAAGGACCGCTGAATTATCTCGGCAGCCTTTATCGCGGCGTGCCGATCGCCATCACCGTCGAAGGCGCTAATATCGTCACCCGCGCGCTGATCCAGTTCGGCCAGGGCGCGATCCGCTGCCATCCTTATCTGCTCAAGGAGATCTTGGCGCTCGAGGACACCGATCGCGAGCGCGGCCTCGACGCCTTCGACCAGGCCTTCTGGGGCCATGTCGGCCACAGCCTCGCCAATGCCGGCCGCGCCATCGGCCGCGCCTGGACCGGCGGCCTGTTCGCGCCGGCGCCGGATGCCGGCGCCGCGACACCGTTCTACCGGCAGCTCAGCCGCCATGCCGCGGCTTTCGCGCTTGCCGTCGACCTGGCGCTGTTGACGCTCGGCGGCGCGCTCAAGCGCAAGGAAATGATCTCGGCCCGTTTCGGCGATATTCTGTCGGAGCTCTATCTCGCCAGCGCCGCATTGAAACGCTGGAACGACGAAGGCCGCCAAGAGGCCGACTTGCCGCTGCTCGAATATTGCGTGGAGTCGAGCTTCGCCACCATCGAAGCGCGCTTCGACGAGCTCCTCGGCAATTTCCCGGTGCGGCCGGTGGCGTGGCTGTTGCGCTTCTTCATTCAGCCGTTCGGCCGGCGCGGCCGGGGCCCGTCCGATCATGTCACCGATACATGCGCCGACCTCATCACCACGCCATCGGCGGCACGCGATCGTCTCACGGTCGATCTCTATCATCCGACCGAGCTGGATGGCAGCAACGGCATCGCGCTGGTCGAGCGCGCCTTCACGATGACCGCCGAAGTGCAGCCGATCCGCGATCGCATGCATGCCGCGCGGGTTCGCGACATCGATCAGGCGGTGAAGCAAGGCACCATCACCGCCGATGAAGCGGCAAAACTGAAGGCCGTGGCCGACGCGGTCGCCGCAGCCATTGCGGTCGACGATTTCGCGCCGGAAGAACTGACCGGGCGCGGCGCCAAAGGAACCGGAGCAAAGGGAGAAGCGTCATCGCAAGCGACATCACCAGCGCCGCCGGTAGCGGCGGAGTAGCGCATCGTCCGGTCTATATCGTCGACGGCAGCCGCACGCCCTTCATCAAGGCGCGCGGTGCGCCGGGCCCGTTCACGCCGGTCGATCTCGCCGTGCAATGCGGCCGGCCGCTGTTGCTGCGCCAGCCGTTTGCGCCGGACGCCTTCGATCAGGTCATTCTCGGCTGCGTCAATGTCATTGCCGATGAGATGAACCCCGCCCGCGTCGCCGCGCTGCGGCTCGGCATGGGCGAGGGGATGACGGCGTTCACTGTGCAGATCAACTGCGGCTCCGGCATGCAATCGATCGATACCGCCTATCGCTATATCCGCGAAGGCGTCAGCGATCTGGTGCTCGCCGGCGGCGCGGAAGCGCTCAGCCACGCGCCGCTCGTGTTCAACCGCAGTGCCGTGAAGTGGTATGCGCAGATGTTCGCCGCGCGCGGCATCGGCGCCAAGCTCTCTGCTTTGCTCGGCTTTCGGCCCTCGATGCTGACGCCGGTGATCGGACTTGAGCGCGGGCTGACCGACCCCATCACCGAGCTGAATATGGGCCAGACCGCCGAGCTTGTCGGACACCTGTTCCATATTACCCGGCGGCAGGCCGACGAATATGCCGCCGAGAGCCAGCAGCGCCTGGCCGAAGCGCAGAAGAATGGCTACCTCGCCAATGAAGTCGAGCCGGCTTTCGCGCGCGACGGCACCGTGTTCGATCATGACGACGGCGTGCGGCCCGACACCACCGCCGATACGCTTGCCAAGCTCAAGCCGGCCTTCGAACGACCGTGGGGCAACGTCACGCCGGGCAACAGTTCGCAGATCACCGACGGCGCGTCATGGGTGATCCTCGCCTCGGAAGACGCGATGAAGGAACACAAGCTCACGCCCAAGGCTATGATCGTCGACAGCGAATGGTCGGCGCTCGATCCCTCCGTGATGGGGCTTGGCCCGGTCTATTGCTCGACCGCGATGTTGCAGCGGCACCGGCTCGCGCTCGGCGACGTCGAGCTGTGGGAGCTCAACGAAGCTTTCGCCGCGCAGGTGCTCGGCTGCCTCGCGGCCTGGGAGGATGACGAGTTCTGCCGCGACGCGCTCGGCCTCGAAGCCGCCGCCGGCAAAATTCCGCGCGACCGCCTCAATGTCGACGGCGGCGCCATCGGCGTCGGCCATCCGGTGGGCGCCAGCGGCAACCGCATCGTGCTGCATCTGGTCAACGCCATGAAGCGGCTTGGCTATAAGCGCGGCATCGCCACCGAATGCATCGGCGGCGGCCAGGGCGGCGCCATGTTGATTGAAGCGGTTTAGGGGGCGCGCATGAAAACCTCACCCGCCTCCGATTCGTCCACTCACGTGCCGACCATGGCCATTCTCGGCAAACGCGATATCGAGCTCGGTCCGTTCGCGCTCGGCGAGACGCAACAGGAACCCGGACCCTGGGAAAATTGGCGGCTGCGCAATGACGAAGACGGCATCGCCTGGCTCTTGTTCGACAAAAAAGGCTCCAGCGCCAATACGCTGTCGGCGCCGGTGCTCACCGAACTCAATGCTGTGCTCGACAAGCTCGAACGCGAACGGCCGCGCGGCCTTGTCATCCGCTCGGCAAAGGCCGGCGGCTTCATCGCCGGCGCCGACATCACGCAATTCGAAGGCGTCGCCGATCCGTCGCAGATCGAAACGTCGCTGACCGGCGGCCACGAAGTGCTTGACCGGCTCGACCGGCTGCCGGTGCCGACCATTGCGGTAGTCCATGGTTATTGCCTTGGCGGCGGGCTCGAAGTCGCGCTGGCCTGCGACTATCGCCTCGCCGTCGATGGCGCGAGCTTTGGCTTTCCCGAAATCCTGCTCGGCCTGCATCCGGGGCTCGGCGGCACGTTCCGGCTGACGCGTCTGATCAATCCGGCGACAGCCATGACCATGATGCTGACCGGCAAGACCGAGCGCGCGCGGGCGGCGAAGCGCCTCGGCCTGGTCGATGCGGTGACGCAGGAGCGTCATGTCCGCGCCGCGGTGCGCTCGGCCGTGGCCGGCGAATGGAAGCCGGCAAAACAGAGCTTCGTCGGCGGTTTGATGAATCTCGGCCCGGTACGCGGGCTGCTCAGTTCGCGGATGAAGAGCGAAGCCGAGAAGAAGGCGCCGCATAAGAATTATCCGGCACCTTATGCCCTGATCGATTTGTGGGAGCGGCACGGCGGCAATCCACAGGCGATGCAGAAGGCGGAAGTGGCATCCTTCGCCAAGCTTCTCGTCACGCCGACCGCACAAAATCTCGTCCGCGTGTTCTTCCTGCGCGAGAACCTGAAAAGCCTCGCCGGCGGCAAATGGGACGGCAAGCGCATTCACGTCATCGGCGCCGGCGCCATGGGCGGCGACATCGCGGCGTGGTGTGCGTGGCACGGCTTTGTGGTGAGCCTCGGCGACACCAAGCCCGAGCCGATCGCGGGAGCGATCAAGCGCGCCGCCGACCTGTTCGGCAAGATCGGCCGCGACGACCGCCGCCGGGTGCGCGATGCGCTCGACCGCCTGATCCCGGATCTCAAAAGCGAGGGCGTCGCCTCCGCCGACCTGATCATCGAAGCGGTGCCGGAAATCCTCGATCTCAAGCGCAAGATTTTCGCCGGCATCGAACCGAAGATGAAGCCCGACGCCATTCTCGCCACCAACACGTCGAGCATTCCGCTCGAGCAATTGCGCGAGGGCCTGCCGAATCCAGGGCGGCTGGTCGGTATCCACTTCTTCAATCCGGTCTCGCGCATGCAGCTTGTCGAGGTCGTCAGCCACAATCAGGTCGCGGCCGACGTGCTCGCCGATGCGCGCGCGTTCCTCGGCCGCATCGACCGCCTGCCGGCCCCGGTGAAGAGCGCGCCGGGCTTCCTGGTCAACCGCGCGTTGACGCCATATCTGCTTGAAGCTCTGGTCATGCTCGATTCCGGTGTGAGCAAGGAGAGCATCGACAAGGCCGCCGAGGATTTCGGCATGCCGATGGGCCCGATCGAACTCGCCGACGAGGTCGGGCTCGATATCTGCCTGCACGTTGCCGAAATGCTCAAGACCAGTCTCAATCGCGACATGCCCGAGCCGCCGCAATGGCTGCAGGACAAAGTCCGCAAAGGCGAGCTCGGCAAGAAAACCGGCAAGGGCCTTTACGACTGGAAGGACGGCCACGCGGTGAAGGGCCATGACGCGGCGCCGGCGCCGGCCGATGCCGTCGACCGCATGGTCCTGCCGATGCTCGACGTCTGCGTCACCTGCCTGCGCGAAGGCATCGTCGCCGATGAGAAGATCGTCGACGGCGCCATGATTTTTGCCACCGGCTTCGCGCCGTTCCGTGGCGGCCCCATGCATTATGCGCGCACCCGCGGCGTTGCCGATGTGCGCGATACGCTCAAGCGGCTGGCGGAGAAATACGGGCCGCGCTTCCAGCCCGATCCGGGCTGGGACAATCTGAAATGATTCATGCGGGTGAGGCCCCGGCGAAGTTCGACGATCCGGCGCGGCTTGCCGACGCCATCGTCGAAAGGGTCGGCAAGACAATCGTGCTCGCTCTGCCGCTCGGGCTCGGCAAAGCAAGCCACATCGCCAATGCGCTGTTCGACAGAGCGGCCGCCGATGCGTCGCTCAAGCTCACCATTTTCACCGCGCTCACGCTCGAAGCGCCGCGCGCGAAGAACGAACTCGAACGCCGTTTCCTCGGCCCGGTGGCGCAGCGCGTCTTCGCCGGCTATCCGGCGCTGCACTACGCGACGGCCATTCATAAGGGCGCTGTCCCGCCCAATGTCGAGATCAATGAATTCTTCTTCGAGGCCGGCCAGTGGCTCGGCTCGCCCTACGCGCAGCAGCACTATATTTCGGCGAACTATACGCATGCGCTGCGCTATGTTCTCGACCGCGGCGTCAATGTCGTCGGCCAATTGGTGGCGCATCGGCCCGCGGAAACGGCCTATCCGTTCAGCCTGAGCTGCAATCCCGACTTGACCTGCGATCTGTTGAAGCTGCGCCGCGACGGCAAGGCTGATTTTCTGTTTTGCGGACAGACCAATTCGGAGCTGCCGTTCATGCGCGGCGACGCGGTTGTCGCAGCGAACGAATTCGATCTCCTGCTCGACAGCCCGAAAACGGATTTTCCACTGTTCGCGCCGCCGCGCGAGCCCGTGTCGCTCGCCGATTATGCCGCGGGGCTGCATGCCGCCGGCATCGTGCCCGACGGCGGCACCTTGCAGATCGGCATCGGCTCGCTCGGCGACGCCGTGGCGCAAGCTTTGGTGCTGCGGCAACGGCAAAATGGCGAGTTCTGCCGATTGCTGGCGCAGCTCGGCAATAAGCCGGGGGAAAAAACTGACCTCCGCAGCGAGCCTTTCGACATCGGCCTCTACGGCTGCTCGGAATTGTTCGTCGAGGGCATGCTCGATCTCTATCGCGCCGGCATTCTCAAGCGCGAGGTCGACGGCGTCGTGCTGCACGGCGGATTTTTTGTCGGCTCGCGCGCCTTCTACCGGGCGCTGCGCGACATGCTGCCGGAGATTTCGGCCAAATTCGGTATGACCTCGATCTCTTTCGTCAACGAGATCTACCACGGCGAGGACAAGAAACGCCGCGCCCGCGTCAATGCCCGCTTCCTCAACGACGCGATGATGGCGACCTTGCTCGGCGACGTGATTTCCGACGCCCTGGAAGACGGCCGCGTCGTCAGCGGCGTCGGCGGCCAATATAATTTCATCGCGCAAGGTTTTGCGCTCGACGGCGCGCGCTCGGCGATCCTGCTGCAGTCGACCCGCACTGCCGGCGGCAAGACCCAGTCCAATATCCGCTGGCGCTATGGCCACACCACCATTCCGCGTCACCTGCGCGACATCATCATTACCGAATACGGCGTTGCCGACATCCGCGGCAAAACCGACCGCGACGTGATCGCTGCGATGCTTGCGATCACCGACTCGCGCTTTCAAGACGAACTGCTGCGGCAGGCCAAGAAGGCGGGCAAGATCGAGCGCGCTTACGAATTGCCGAGAGCCGCGCGCGACAATACGCCAGACGCGATCGCGCGGGTGCTGCAGCCCGCAGCGGATGCAGGTCTATTGCCATGCTTTCCGTTCGGCACGGATTTTACCGATGTCGAGCAGCGCCTCATCCCGGCGCTCGAGACGCTGAAAGCGGCCTCGCCGCTCGAACTCGTGTCCCTCGTCATGCGCGGCCTATCGGCCGGCGGCGATCACAGCGATTGCCTCGACCGTATGGATCTTGCGCATCCGAAAGGCATCGCGCAGCGCTTTTACGCGAGCCTTGTCCGTGGCGCGCTACGCAACCGCGAGCAAGGCAAGCTGTCCTAGCGGCGGCGTTACGGCGACAATCGCAGCTAAAGCAACTACCATAAGCAACCTCGCTATCGCCCAGCCCGAAGCAACGCGCCCGCAGCGGCGCCAATCCGAGGCAGTCCCGCAATGGCTCCCTATCCGGCGGAATGGGAACATCGTTTTTCGCTGTCGGACGGCAAAAGCGTCTTCGTGCGCCCGATCCGTCCAGAGGACGAACGGCTTTACGAAGACTTCATGGCCGCAGAATCGCAGCAGGATCGGCGCTGGCGTTTCTTCGCTCCGGTCAAGGAACTGGCGCCGGGACTCATCACGCGCCTCACCCATATCGACTACACGAGTGCGATGGCCTTCATCGCACTCGACGAAGCGGCGGGCGAGATGCTCGGCGTCGCGCGCCTGCATGAAGCGGAGACCAAAGACGCCGGCGAATATGCCGTCGTCGTCCGCTCCGATCTGAAGAGTCACGGATTGGGCTGGCACTTGATGCAGATGCTCATCGCTTATGCCCGCAAGAGAAACCTGCAGTGCATCCAGGGGCAGGTCCTGCACGACAACGCCACGATGCTCAATATGTGCGAGGAACTGGGGTTCGAGATTCACACCAATCGCGATGAGCCCTATGTCTGCGATGTGAGGCTTGCGCTGTGATCAAGAGCGCTCCAGGCCGCTCCGAATAAGTTTTATTTATCAATGATTTGCTTGGTACAGCTGGGTGGGCTCGAACCACCGACCTCCTGTTCCACAGACAGGCGCTCTAACCAACTGAGCTACAGCTGCACGGGCCCGCGATCGACCGACGAGCGGCCGGAACCTAGAGCATGATCCGGAAAAGTAAAAGCCCGCAAAAAAGCGAAAGCCCGGGCACCGCCCGGGCCTTCCCCCTCACCAGTAAACTGCGTGAAGACCGTTCGAAAGCGCCGTGATCAACCGACCTTGCTGAACGCCTTGTTCATGCCGGTCTTGATCGGCTCGGCGGTCTCGGTGGCAACCTTCTGCGCCAGCGCGCCGAGTTCCTTGCCCTGCTCGGTAAGCGTTTCGAACTGCTTGCGCGCATGCGTGCTCGACAGCTCGATCACTTCCGACAGCGTCTTCGCGGCGAGCAGCTCGCCGTAGAAATCGAACGTCGCATTGGTGTTGGTGCGGGCGGCGTCGATCACCTTGAGGCCGTAATCCGAAGCGCCCTTGGCAGCCGTCGAATAGGTGGTCTCCATGACGTCGGTCGCCTCTTCGGCGGCGGCCTTCATCTTCTCGTAGGTGTCCTTGCACTGCGCGACGCCGCGCTCGGCGAATTCACGGAAAGCCGCCGGCATTTCAACTTTCGGGATCTCGAATTTCGGCATTTCGAATTTCGGCATTTCGAAAGCGCCCGTGGACTTTGACTTTTTGGAGGTTGTGGCCAGATCGGTCATGACACTTGTGTCCTTGATTTTTGCTCGCTGCTCTTGGGCTGTCTCACTACACAGAGATTTTTTCTTGTTTGCCGGCTTCGCCGCCCGTTGCGCGTTGCCTCAATTCTCGACCCGCGGCTGAACGCCAAACTCTTCGAAGCCCGGGGACTGTCTTGAGTGTTAAATAGCAACTTTTTTGGTGCATTGCAACAGGAATTATTGCAATGCAGCAACTATCGTAACAAGTTGAAAATATTATGTTTTCTAAGCCACACGCCCTCGGCCGCGGGGCCGAGAGGCACGTCACGATTTAAGTCGTGATCGTCTCAAGACTTAGCTTTGGCAGCATCCACCACAATCTTGGCCGCACTTTGTCCGAGGTCCTGGACCTGGCTCGACAGCGCCTGCATTTGCTTGCTCAGATATTCCGATTGCAGCGCCATGATCTCGGACGCGTCCTTGGCCTGCATCAGCTTTTGCGCGAAATCGAACGTCGACTCGAAGTTCTTCTCGGCGTAGGTCAGCGACTTATGCGCGATTTCAGAGGCGCTGCTATGCGCGGCCTGCGTCCGGCCCTGGATCTGTCCCATGGCCTCGTTTGCCGCATCGATAAAGCTCTCAAATGCTTTCCGCGCCTGCACCACGCTCTGCTCGGCGAATGCGCGCATTTCGCTCGGAATGGCAAATTGTTCAAACGGATCTTTGGCCATAACCCGCTCCCTGTGCCCTGGACCGGCAGTCCGGGCGCAATAATCCTGGCAGCACGATCCTAGTGTTCCAATTTCACTGTCCGCAAGCGATTTCGGCACCGCCCGGCGCAACCTCCGGTGACAAAAGCGCATCGCCGATGCGGCGTTGCGGCCGAAGTTCCTGGCTGCCGATCCTACCTGCCGATGTCACCGAAACCCCCGCCGATTAAGGTTATCCAGCCAAGCCGGGCCGGCAGGCAATGCGCGTTATAGACACGCGGAACGCGGCCCGCTTTATTAAGAATTCCTTTAGCGTAGCGAGTTCCGCCGCATGCCGACCGTCGATCCAGAGTTCGCTCCGCTGCGTGATCCGCGGCTTGCGGCGCTTGCGACCGGCGCCTGGCCGGTATGGCTGTGGAGCACCGACGGGTCGCGCATACTCTGGGCCAATGCGGTCGGCGCGGCGATCTTCGGCGCGGTGAGCGTCGGCGCACTCGGCCAGCGCCGCTTCAAGTCGAGCGACATCGCGGCCGCTCAAGTCATTCGTCTCGGCGCGACGCTGCCGTCGCGCGCGCAGGAGCGGCTCGAGCGGCTGCGCGGATTCGGCGCGGGCTTCGGCCGCGCGCTGACCTGCGTCTGCTCGCGTGTCGTTCTCGACGATGGCCGCGCCGGGGTGCTCATCGTTGCCGGCGAAGCCGCCGGCCCGACATTGACGCTCGGCGAGCGGGTACGGCGGCTGTTCGCCGACGGCAATGACGCCATTGCAGCTTTCGGCGCCGACGGCACGCTCGTCCACGCCAATGCAGCCACGTGCGCGCGGCTTGCTGGCGCGACGACGCTGTCGGCTTTGAGTCTCGCCGGTTTTGCCGCACCGGAAACCGGCAGCGTGCAGACAAACGCCAATATCGGCGGCGCCACCACAAGCGTTACGGTCGAGCGCCTCGGCAAGGACAATGGGCGCGTGCTCCTCCTCACCTTGGCGCCGCCGCCGGCCGGAACGCCGCCCGCCCAATCTGTCGCCGAGACGACAGCGACGCTCCGGCAAACCGTCGAACCGGCATTCTCTGCAGCCATCGCGCCGGCCATCGTCGCTGCGCCTCCGATCGAACCAGCGGCCGAGCCGATCTCAGTTTCGCCCGGCGCCGCAGAAGAGCCAGCCGCAGCGCCGGCACCCACTGCGGCGATCGAAGCGCCGATCGCGGAGGAAGCGGTTTCCGCACCTGCCGCACGCCAAGACACTGCCGCACGCCAAGACGCGCCCTTTATCGAACGCCGCCACCCCTTGCGCTTTGTCTGGCACATGGATGCCGACGAGCGCTTCGTCGTCGGCTCGGATGAATTCATTACGCTCGTCGGACCGCGCACCATGGCCGCCGTCGACCGGCCCTGGGGCGAAATCGCAGACGAACTCAATCTCGATCCCGACAATCAGGTGGCGAGCGCGGTTGCCTCGCAGGAAACCTGGAGCGGCCTCGTGGTGTCGTGGCCGGTCGATGATTCCACACAACGCCTGCCGGTCGAATTGTCTGGCCTGCCGGTATTCGATCGCGACCGCGTCTTCCGCGGCTATCGCGGCTTCGGCGTGTGCCGCGACATCGACTGCATCAACGAGGTCGCGCGCGAGCGCCGTGAAGGGCCAGCCGACGTCTTGCCGGCGCCGCAAGCGCCGGCGCCCTCCGTCGAGGCCGCGGTCGAAGCCGCGACCGAAGCCGCGACCGAAGCCGCGACCGAAGCCCTGGCCGCGCCCGCGGTCATGGCCAAAGCGGACGAGATCGCCGCCACGGACCAGTCCGAACCGGCGGAGCCGGAATCAACCGGCGTTGCGCCCGGCGCCGCCAATGTCGTGCCGTTTCGGCAATCGCAAGCGTCTGAATCCAGAACCGACACCAGGACGCCGCCGCCTTTGAGCCCGATCGAGCGCCGCGCGTTCCGCGAACTGGCGCAGGAGCTTACGGCGCGGCTGCGCGGCTCCAGCACGCATGCGGAGAACGCCGCCGACCTCGAACCGGCTGAAGCATTCGAGGCCGCCGCCGCGCCGTCGGAAGCCCAGGCTTTCGAATGGCCGCTACTCGACCTTATTCCGATCGGCATCCTGCTCTACCGGCACGACTCGCTGCTTTATGCCAATCGGCATTTCCTGGAATGGAGCGGTTATCAGAGCCTCGACGCGATCGAGGCCGCAGGCGGCGTGCATCGGCTGTTCGCCGGCTCTACCGCCGCATCCGCGACAGACAACGCCGTACAGACCTTTTCGATCCGCACTGCGGGCGGCTACGACTTGCCGGCCGAGGGCCGCATGTTCACCGTGTCCTGGCAAGGTGCGCATGCGCTCGCGCTCATCCTCACCAGCGGTCAGGCCGAAGCCGCGCTCAAACAGATGGAGCGCAGCCTCGCCGCGGCCGAAAGCGAAAGTCGCGACATCAAATCGATCCTCGATGCGACGCCCGACGGCGTCGTCACGCTCGATCGGCAAGGCGTGATCGCAACCGCCAACGCACGGGCGGCGGCGCTGTTCGGCGGGACCGCAGACGATCTCACAGGACGCTCGCTCGGCGATCTCCTGGCGCCGGAGAGCGCGCGCGTGGCGCGCGAATATCTCGAGCGTACCGTCGACGGCGCCAACGGCAACGACAATGCGATCGAGGTCGCGGCACGCCTGAGCGAGAGCCGGTCGATGCCGCTGGCATTGACGCTGACGCGCATCGGCAAAGACCGCTTCGTCGCATTGCTGCACGACACCACGGCGCGGCGGCAGAGCGAGGACGAGTTGCGCAATGCCAAACGCGAAGCGGCCAAAGCCACAGCGGCCAAGAACGAGTTCCTCACCAAGGTCAACCACGAGATCCGCACGCCGCTCAATGTGATCACCGGCTTTGCCGAAGTCATCATGGCGGAGCGCTTCGGGCCGATCGGCAACGAGCGCTATGGCGAATATATCAAGGACATTTACACCGCCGGCACGCATCTGGTCGCCCTGCTCAACGACCTCGTCGATCTGTCGCGGGTCGAAAACGGCAACACGGAGCTCAACTTCGCCAATATCAGCCTCAACGCGCTGACCCAGCAATGCGTCGGCATCATGCAACCGCAGGCCAACAAGGCGCGCATCATCATCCGCACCGCGCTGACGCCAGCTTTGCCGGATGTCGTCGCCGACGAGCGCTCGATGCGCCAGATCGTGCTCAATCTTTTGTCGAACTCGATCCGGCTGACCGGCCCCGGCGGCCAGGTGATCGTGTCGACCGTGTTCTCCGATGCCCACGAAGCGGTGCTGCGCGTGCGCGACACCGGCGCGGGCATGAGCGAGAAAGATATCCAGGAGGCGATGGAACCGTTCCAAGAGACCGCGACCTCCGGAAGCTTCGGCTCCGGCGGCACCGGTTTCGGCCTGCCGCTGACCAAAGCGATCGCAGAGGCCAACCGCGCCAATTTCAGCATCACCAGCGCGCCCAATGCCGGCACGCTTGTCGAGATCGCCTTCCCACCGAGCCGAGTCGTCGCCGAATAGGCGCGTCAAAGGCGGGATAGCGGCACCTTCGCCGCATCGGGCGGCGGAAGAATCGGATAAACTTACGGCCGAAACCGGTTCCAGTTGGAACGCGTTTTCGCCGTCTTTGCGCGTCAGTGTCGTTTAGTCAAAAAAGCCGGGTTCACCATTGCCGAACGAGGTGCGGCGATGCGCGTGGTCAAAATCCTGCTGGCATTGATGCTCGCCGCCGGCGTGCTCCTTCCGGCGTCGGCGCTCGCCGGCAACGATGTCGATCTGCTCCTGATCCTGGCGGCGGACGTTTCGCGCAGCATCGACGCGGCGAAGTTTCAGTTGCAGCGCGACGGCTACGCTGCGGCCATTTCCGACCCGCGTGTTCTCGACACCATCAAATCCGGCCATTTCGGCCGCATCGGCCTGACCTTCGTCGAATGGTCGGGCATCGGCGCGCAACATGTCTTGATCGACTGGACGGCGATCAGCGACGGCGCGAGCGCCAAGGATTTCGGCGACCGTTTGCTCGAAGCGCCGCGCTCGTTCGCCGACCGCACTTCGATCTCCGGCGCGATCGAATTCGCGATGGATCAGTTCACCCATACGCCGTTCACCGCGACCCGCCGCATCATCGATATTTCCGGCGACGGCACCAACAATGCCGGCCGCGACGTCTCCTCCGCGCGCGACGACGCGGTCGCCCAGGGCCTCACCATCAACGGGCTCGTTATCCTGAGCGAGAATCCGATGTCGTGGAATCCCGATCACACCAATCCGCCGGGCGGCCTTGACAACTACTACCGCAACAATGTCATCGGCGGCCCCGGCGCCTTCGTCATGGTGGCAAAGGACTTCAACTCGTTCGGCCAGGCTATGATCGGCAAATTAATCGCTGAAGTGGCGGAAAATCGCCTGCCGAAAGAGACCCGCCTCGTGGCCCATTGAGCGCCGTCGCGCGCGCTCTTTGCCGTGCCCGGAAAAGCCGGATTTGTTTATTGGCGGCAGGCATTTGGGTGCACCGGCGGCACCTGCGGCCACGAAAGCGACACAGAGAGCCGCCAGTTTGCAGAACATCAGCCGCCCGGTAGTATTCGCCCCGGCCTAATCAACATCGGAAAATGCGTCCTTGACCGCGGCCATCGGCCTAAAGCGCCTTGCGATTGCTGCTGCCGCTATCCTTGCGGCCGCCTTCGTCACGCTGGTGGCTTTGTCCATTCTCATTCCAGCATCGTCGGTGCGCGACGCGGTCCAATCCGAGATCCGTGCCGTGACCGGCCTTGATCCGATGCTGGGTGACGACATTTCGCTGTCGCTGTTTCCATCCGGCGCCGTGACCTTCCACAAAGTTCTGCTCGGCGACAATCGCAGCGGCCAGCCGGCGGTCGCGGCCGACGAATTGACGGCGCGGCTGCGTTATTTTCCGCTGCTTGCCGGACACATCGAGATCGCCGACGTGACGCTGGTGCGTCCGACCATCAATGTCACCTTCGCGGCAAACGGCGTGTCGAACTGGTCGGGACTGATCGATACGCTCGCCAAAGCGCTCACGCCCAATACCGAGCACCGCACCGCGTCGTTCTCGGAGATCGGTATTCAGGACGGCACGGTCGTCGTGCACGACGTCGCCAAGAACGAGACGGAGCGGCTCGAAAACGTCGAATTTCAAGTCGCCTGGCCGTCGATCTCGAAGAGCTTCGGCGCCAATGGCCGCTTTGTCTGGAACGACCAGCCGGTCGAAGCCAGCCTGACGCTGACCGATTTCCTCGCCGCCCTCACCGGCGACCGCTCCGGCCTCAAAGTGCGCCTGTCCGCCACACCTCTGCAGCTCGCCTTCGACGGCTTCGCCAGCGCCCAGCCCACGCTCAAGATCGACGGCGCGCTCGGCGTCGACGCGCCGTCGCTGCGCGACGCCATGCAGTGGACCGGCAGCAGTAAATTGCCATTCGGCGGTTTCGGCCGCTTCACGCTGCGCGCGCAGAGCGACATGGTCGGCGGCGTGGTCGCGCTCTCCAACGTCAACGTCGAGGTCGACGGCAACGCCGCGGAAGGCGCGCTGACATTATCGACCGACGGCCATCGCCTGGTGCAGGGCACGCTCGCGGCCGACGCGCTCGATCTGACGCCTTACTTATCCGGCGTCCGGCTATTGGCGCGGAATGAACGCAATTGGGATGCGCTGCCGATCGCGCTCGGCGGTTTCAACGACCTCAATCTCGACCTGCGGCTCTCCGCGGCCAGTATCAAGCTCGCGACCGCGCAGCTCGGACGCACCGCAGTCGCCGCCGATCTGCGCAATGGCAAGTTCGATCTCACAATCGGCGAGGCGCAAGCCTTCGGCGGCACTGCCAAGGGCAGTCTGGGTTTTGCTGTCGCCAACAACGGCATCGGCGTGTCCTCGCACATGCAATTCGTCGATGTCGATCTCAACGATTGCCTCGGCCAGATCTTCGGCGTCCACAAGATCGAGGGCCGCGGCAATCTGGCGATGAATATCGACGGCACCGGCGCGTCCGTGATGGCGGTGACCCGCGCGCTCAACGGCACAGCAAGCCTCACCGCCCATGCCGGCGCGCTCGACGGCATCAATGTCGAACAATTGCTGCGCCGGCTGCAGCGCCGGCCGCTCTCCGGTAGCGGCGACTTCCGCTCCGGCTCGACGCCGTTCGATGAGCTCGTCATCAATCTGAAGATCGACCAAGGCACGGTGTCGGTCGCCGACATGCATATCGGCGGACCGTCGGTGAAGCTCGCGGTCGGCGGCCAGGCCTCGGTGCCGACGCGCGACCTCGATCTCAAGGGCGTGGCGACGCTGATATCGACGGCCAATGCCGACGAGTTCGACCTGCCCTTCGTGGTGCAGGGCCCATGGGACGACCCGATCATGCTGCCGGACCCGCAGGCCCTGATCCGGCGCTCGGGCGCCGCAGCCCCGCTCATCGACGCCGCCAAGACCCATAGTGCGAGCGATGCCGTGCGCGCAGTCATCGACCAGTTGCTGGCGTCGCCGTCCGGCGCGCCGGCGGCGCCTGGCGTATCGCCGGCCTCGACCACGGCGCCGCCGAAACCGACCCAATAATCCGGCAAAACGCGGTTTTTTGCCGCCGTTACCGCCGCAATGGGCGCGGCTTTTAACTTTTTGCTCTATGATTTGCAGCGTCCGAATCAGCGCGGGTCTTTGCCCGCCGCGAGATGCTCCACTGATGCTCAGCCGCCTTACGCGCACATTGATCAAGGTGCTGCTCGCGTCGCTGATCGTCGGGACGGTGCTGGCTCATTTCGGCATCAGCACCAGTCAGCTGATCCAGAGCGCCGGGCTGTCGCCGGAACGGATCGAGGACCTGGCACGCGACGGCATTTCCTGGGCGCTGCCGAATCTGCTGCTCGGCTCGCTGGTCATCATCCCGATCTGGTTCGTGATCTTCCTGCTGCGCCCGCCGGGCGAAAGCCCGGATTAAAGCCGCGCCGGCGTGCCGCGCGCTGCACTCAGCTTGGTGAGCAGCGAGGCGACGATGACGGCGGCGCCGACGACGGCAACCATGATGCTGCAGACCGCATTCATCTCCGGCTTCACCCCGAGCCGCACTTCCGAATAGATGCGGATCGGCAGCGTCGTCGCGCCGGGGCCGGTGGTGAAGCTCGCGATCACCAGATCGTCGAGCGACAGCGCGAAAGCCAGCATCCAGGCGGCGACGATCGCCGGCAGGATCAGCGGCAAGGTGATCGCAAAAAAGGTGTGCGCCGGCGAAGCGCCGAGATCCATGGCAGCCTCTTCCAGGCTTCTGTCGAAATCGACGAGCCGCGACTGCACGATCACCGCGACGAAGCACATCGCCATCGTGGTGTGCGCGATGACGACGGTCCAGAAACCGCGGTCGATCGCAATGGCAACGAACAGCAGCAGCATCGACAGGCCGGTGATGACCTCGGGCATCACCAGCGGCGCATAGATCATCGCCGCGAACAAAAGCTTGCCGCGGAAGCGGGGGGACCGCACCAAAGTGACGGCGGCGAGCGTGCCGAGCAGCGTCGCCAGGCTCGCCGAGATCAGCGCCACGCGCAGGCTGATGAAGGCGGAATCGAGCAGCGGCGCGTCGGCGGCAAGCTCGGCATACCAATGCGTCGACCAGCCGCCCCAGACCGCGACCAGACGCGAGGCATTGAACGAATAGATGATGAGAATGACGATCGGCAGATAAAGAAAGGCAAGCCCGATGCCGAGCGCCGCGAGATTGAGCGGAGAAAGCTTGCGCATGGTCACCTTCGCTCCGATCCGCGCATCGATTGGTTCTGGAAGATGACGATCGGCGTCACCAAGAGGCAGACCAAGACGACCGCGACGGCGGACGCAGTCGGCCAATCTTTGTTGGAGAAGAATTCCATCCAGATGGTCTGGCCGATCATCGCGGTATGCGAGCCGCCGAGCAGATCGGGGATGACGAATTCGCCGACGATCGGAATGAAACACAACAGCGAGCCGGCAACGACGCCCGGCGCCGACAGCGGCAAAGTGACGAGCCAGAAAGTCTTCCAGCGCGGACAGCCGAGATCGGCCGCGGCCTCAAGGAGCTGCTCGTCGAGCTTCTCCAAGGTCGCGTAGAGCGGCAGCACCATGAACGGCAGATAGGAATAGACAATGCCGATATAGACGGCGGTATCGGTCGACAGCCAGGCCGGCGGCTCGCGCACGATATGGAGCGCAAGAAGGACCTGATTGAGCAGCCCGTCATGCTGCAGAATATTCATCCAGGCATAGATGCGGATCAGGAACGAGGTCCAGAACGGCAGGACAACGAGCACGACCAGCACCGCCTGCACGCGCTTTGGCGTACGCGTCATGGCGTAGGCGATCGGATAGCCGATGACGAGCAGCAGCAGCGTCGAGAATGCCGCGATCTGCAGGCTCTTCACGTAAGACACGATGTAGAGCGGATCGGTGCCGAGAAATCGGTAATTGTCGAGCGACAGGCCGGCGAGAAAGCTTCGTAGGCCCTGCCAACCGGCGGCGAGATCGAAAACCGGCAGATAGGGCGGCTGCGCAATCGCGGTCTGCGACAGGCTGATCTTGAGCACGATCAGAAACGGCACCAGGAAGAACGCGACGAGCCACACATAGGGAATGCGGACGACGAGCTTCTGCCAGAATGAAGGCTCGGGTGTCATCGCGTCAGCACGATTGCGGCCTGCGGCGCAAAGCTCAGCCAGACGCGGTCATCCCAGCCGATCGCCTCGTCGCCGGAGCGGCCGGTATTGGCGACGGCCGCTTTGATCTGCGTGCCGCCGTCGCAGCGCAGCTTGTAGATCGACAGATCGCCGAGATAACCGATATCGCCGACGGTTGCGGCGATTGAATTTGCCGCGCCGCTCAGCCGGTCCGGCGCGGCCCGCGTGATCCGCATTTTCTCCGGCCGCACCGCGACCCAGACGACGGTATTCGGCTCGGCCGCGATCTTGCTGCCGACATGCAGCCGGCCCAAAACCGTGCCTTCGACGCTCATGCCGTCATCGCTAACGCGGCCTTCGAACAGATTGACCTCGCCGATGAAGTCGGCGACCCAGCGCGAATTCGGCTGCTCGTAGATCTCTTGCGGCGGCGCCACCTGCGCGAGCCGGCCGCGATCCATCACCGCGATGCGGTCGGCAACCGTCATCGCCTCGCTCTGGTCATGGGTGACGATGATGAAAGTCAGCGACAGCTGCCGCTGCAGTTCCATCAGTTCGAACTGGGTCTCCCCGCGCAGCTTCTTGTCGAGCGCCGCCATCGGTTCGTCGAGCAGCAGCACGCGGGGCCGCTTGACCAAGGAGCGCGCCAGCGCCACGCGCTGACGCTGGCCGCCCGACAATTCGTGCGGCTTGCGGCGGCCGAGATTTTCGAGCTTCACCAGCGCCAGCATGTCGGCGACGCGCTCGGCGATCCGCGGCTTGGCCAGGCCTTCCTGCTTGAGGCCGAAGGCGACATTGTCCTCGACATTGAGATGCGGGAATAGCGCGTAGCTTTGGAACATCATGTTGACCGGCCGCCGATGCGGCGGCACCTGCGCCAGATCGATACCGTCGAGCAGGATGCGGCCGGCATCCGGCAACTCGAAGCCGGCGATCAGGCGGAGCAAAGTGGTCTTGCCGCAGCCGGAAGGACCAAGCAGGGCAAAAAACTCGCTCTGGTAGATATCAAGCGACAGCTGGTCGACCGCGGTATAACCGCCGAACTGCTTGCGCAGGCCTTCGATGCGCAGCAGCGGCGCGGCCGTTGGATCGCTCCAAGGTGCAAAGCCGCGCTTGGCGGAACCGCGCTTCGCAAGCCCGCGCGCGGCCGGCCCGCTTTTCGCCACTCCCCCTGCCGTCTCGACAGTCTGCATCCCTGCCCCAAACCTGGCGGCGCGCCCCGACGCCGCGAAATGCCGGCGCATCAAGGTCTAGCGCATGTTGGAAACAGGGGAAACTGCGGCGACGGCAGCGGCGCGGCAAAAAATCTTGCCGCGGCGAAACTCCGCCGCTCAGCTCACAAACTCGACGGGCGTCGTCTTGGCCGGAACCTCTTCGATGCCGTCCGTTATCAGCTTGCGCGGTTGTGGACCATAGTAGTCGCCGAGCTGCACGTTCGCCCGCGGCATCAGCGTGATCGCAACCAGGCGGTCATAGAGCGATTTGGCCGATACCGGCTTGGTCAGATATTCGTTGACGCCAAGTTTGACCGCCTCGACGACGCGCCAGCGTTCGCCATGATGCGAGAGCATGATGATCGGCACGTCCGGAATCGGAAACACCCCCGGCGAGCGCACGATGCGAACGAGTTCCGGACCGCTCAACAGCGGCATTTCCCAGTCGAGAATCACGACGTCCGGCGCAACGGTCCGGATCGAGTCGAGCGCCACGATTCCATCCGTCGCTTCGTAGATGTCCTTGACGCCGCAATTGACCAACAGCGTGCGGATCATCCTGCGCATATACGGGTTGTCGTCGACCACCAGCACGCACAGCGACTGAATAATGTTTTCGATTTCTTTCTTCGAATGCTTTGACGGCATATTTTTATCGGATGACGCTGCCATTGATGCGGCGTTCCCGCCGCGACGGTCACCCGCGATCAGACCACGGCCGCATTGCGGCTTGGTAAAATTGAAACTTGCAATTCGCCGCGATTGCGCAGCCACCGCCGATTTGGCGGCAAAACCGCGGCGCAACGTGGTGAGCTTTCGGTTAACTTTGCGACGTTTCAGGCCCGCGCCGCGGCATCGGTGCGCGTCATGAAACGATCGAGCTCGGCCCGCTGCGCGTCGGAAAAGCGCAGGCCAAGCTTCGAGCGGCGCCACAATATGTCATCGGCGCTCTGCGCCCATTCTTTTGTCATCAAGTAGCGCACCTCGGCGGCGGTGAGATCGGCGCCGAAGCGCAGGCCGAGATCGTCGAGATTCTTGGCGGTGCCGAGGACGCTCTCGACGCGCGTGCCATAGGCGGAAACGAGCCGCCGCGCGTGATCGGCGGTGAGGAATTTCCACTTTTCGCGCGTGCGCTCGATCACGGTGGCGATGGCGTCATAGAGAAAGTCCCCGCCCGGCAACACGCCCTGTGCGGTCCACGGTCTGGAACGTGGAAAGAAATGCGACAGCTTGGCCAGCGCGTCTTCGGCGAGCCGCCGGTAGGTCGTGATCTTGCCGCCATAGACCGTCAGCAGCGGCGCCTCGCCGTAATGCTCATCCAGCATGAGGGTGTAATCGCGGCCGATATCTTGCGGCTTGCCGGCGCCGTCGTCATAGAGCGAGCGCACGCCGGCATAGGCCCAGACGACGTCGGCCGTGGTGATCTCGGCGCGGAAATATTCGTTGATGACGCTGCAGAGATATTCGATCTCCTCGCCGGTCGGTATCACGGTCGACGGATCGCCGGCGAAGGCGACATCGGTGGTGCCAATCAGCGTGAAATCGCGGTGGAACGGAATGGCAAAGACGATGCGGCCGTCGGCAGCCTGAAAAATATAGGCGCGATCATGGTCGTAGAGCTTCTTCACCACGATGTGGCTGCCCTTGTCGAGGCGCAGCCGGTGCTGCGGCTCGATGCGCAACGCGGTCTCGGCGAACAATTCGCTCCAGGCGCCCGAGGCATTGACCAGGATCCGCGCCGTCACCACGTCGCGCTGGCCGCGGGAATTGAGGACGAGCCGCCAGGTATCGTGGCGCTCGGCCCGCACACAGCGGGTCCGCGTGCGGATCACTGCGCCGCGCTCGGCAGCGTCGACAGCGTTGAGGACGACGAGACGCGCGTCGTCGGCAAAGCAGTCGGAATATTCGTAGGCGTGGTGGAACCGCGACTTGAGCGGCTGGCCGACCGGGTCTGTGACCAGATCGACCTCGCGCGTGCCCGGCAGGATCTTGCGCCAGCCGATCCAGTCGTAAATGAACAGACCGATGCGCAGCAGTAGAGCCGAGCGCCGCGCTTCGTTGATCGGCAGCACAAAACGCAGCGGCCGGATCAGGTGCGGCGCGGCGCGCAGCAGCACTTCGCGCTCATGCAGCGCTTCGCGCACCAGGCGAAATTCGTAATGTTCGAGGTAGCGCAGTCCGCCGTGAATGAGCTTGGACGATGCCGACGAGGTGCCGGAGGCGAGATCGTTCTGCTCGATCAGCACGACACGGAAACCGCGGCCGGCGGCGTCGCGGGCGATGCCGGTGCCGTTGATGCCGCCGCCGATCACAGCCAGGTCGAAGTCGGCCACTGATTCTCCCCTTGCCCCGAGCTTAGCAAATCCATCCGTGTCGTTGCCGCTGTCTTGATAGGCCTCCTACACCTCTTAGCACCCCTTGCCTCGGTTCCGGGATCGGCAAAGAATAAACGCATGACAGACTGAGCACATGAAAGAGTAAGCGCATGGATTTCCGCGACCGTCACATCGTTGTCACCGGCGGCGCCGGCGCGCTAGGCACCGCCGTGGTCACGGCGCTGATCGAAGGCGGCGCCATTTGCCACGTGCCCTGCTTTAATGAGGCGGAGGCGAAGCGCTTTCAACTCCGCGACCACAAGCAGGTCGTCACGACCGTCGCCGGCAACCTGGCGGATGAGGCCAACATTACCGGCCTCTACAAGGGGATCGGACCGCTTTGGGCGTCGATCCACATTGCCGGCGGCTTTGCCGCAGGCGCGCTGACCGAGACCAGCGCGGCGACAATCCATCAGCAGATCGACATGAATCTGATGAGCTGCATGCTGTGCTCCCGCGCCGCTGTTGCGGCGATGCGGGGCGGTGGCGGCGGCCGCATCGTCAATGTGTCGGCGCGCGCCGGACTGGAATGGCGCAGCGGCGCCGGCATGACGGCTTATACCGTCAGCAAGGCCGGAGTCGCCGCTTTCACCGCAGCGCTCGCCGAAGAAGTCGCCAAGGACGGCATCCTGGTCAACGCGGTCGCGCCCTCGATCATGGACACCCAGGCCAACCGCAACGCCATGCCGAAAGCCGACTACGCGCTGTGGCCCAAAGTGGAAGAGGTCGCGGCGACGATCGTGTTTCTGGCTTCGCCCGACAACCGCGTCACCCGCGGCGGCATCGTGCCGGTTTATGGGAAGTCCTAACAACTCTATTCCTAATACCCCGGCCAAAGCCCCGGCGTCGCCAGTTCGAGCAGATGCCCATCGGGGTCGCGGAAATAGATGCTCTTGCCGCCGCGCGGCCAGGTCGTGCGGCCTTCGATTTCGACATCAGCTTCCGTAAGCCGTGCTTCCCATGCGGCGAGCTCGCCGGCCGCAATCGAGAACGCGATATGCACCGGGCCGTGACCGTCATGCGGCGGAATGGTGCCGCCGGGCGTATGCACCGTCTCCAGGGAATGGCCGCGCAGGAACAACAGCAGCACGCCGCGGCCGTGAACGTCGTAAGAGCACAGCCGCTGATCGCGGTAGATGCTGTTGAGGCCAAGCACTTGTTCGTAGAAGGCGCAGGCGCGCGCAAAGTCGTCGACATAGAGCACGGTTTCGAGCACGCCGAGGAGAGTGGGCATCGGACGTTCGCCTTTAGCGCGTCGATAATTTACCCCGAAACCGGGACGATTTCCCTTGTCGGCGTTGTCACCAGCCGGGTCACGCCGTTCGCGGCGACGATGGTGCGTTGCTGCGCATAGGCCTCGTGATTGCGCTCGATGTAATCGAGATCGTAGAGGTAATTCACCATCAAGCCATACGATTGCTTGAGCGCGCGTTCCGACGTGTCGGCGAGCCAATCGAGCCGTTCGAGCCGCGCGCCGTTGCCGAGATGGAACCGCGCCACCGCGTCGACCGGCAGGCCGCGGCTGTTCCGCCCGCGCACGTAATACCAGGCGGCGGCGCGCAGGAACGGCTCACGCATTTTCTCGGCCAGGTCCGGCGAGCGCCACCAGCCTTCGCTATCGAGACCGTCGAGCCTCGCGCGATCGTCGTCGTCGAGCACTTGCGAAGCGGCATTGGCGCGCTCGCGCTTGAGCCAGCTGGCGAAATTCGGCGCCGGCGACAGCGTGACATAGGTCACGACGCGCGAAAGATCGCGCGACACTTCCTCAACAACTTGCTTGATGAGGAAATGCCCGAAGGTGACGCCGGCAAGGCCGCGCTGACAATTGGTGATCGAATAAAACACCGCGGTGGTCGCGCGCTGCGGCTCGACCGGCTCGCGCTTGTCGGCGAGGATCGGCGCGATGGCGCCCGGGATTTCCCGCGTCAGCGCCACTTCGACGAAGATCAGCGGCTCGTCAACCAAGGCCGGATGAAAGAACGCGTAGCAGCGGCGATCGGGCGGATCGATGCGCCGGCGCAGATCGTCCCAGTCTTGAATTTCGTGCACCGCCTCGTAGCGGATGATCTTGTCGAGGATCGCCGCCGAGCTCGACCAGTCGATCCGCCGCAGCACCAGAAAGCCGCGATTGAACCACGACGAAAACAAATGGACGAAATCATTGTCGATGATTTTCAGATCGTCGCGATGCGCCATGGCGTCGAGCAATTGCTCGCGCATGTGCACCAACGCCGCGGTGCCGCCGGGAGCGAGATTGAGGCGGCGGAACAGTTCGAGCCGCCGCGGCTCGCTGGCGCGGTGCAGTTCGGAGGCGTTCTCCGCGGTCGGCGACGCGCGATAGGCGGCGATGGCGCGGTCGATGCGCGCCTGGTCGTGGCCGAAAGTGGTGGCGAGCGCCTCGAAGAAGCCGATGCGCGGCCCGATCGTGGTGTCGGCATAGCGCGCCAGAATCTCCTGCGCCAGCGCCACACCGGACGCCTCGCCGCGGCCGGAGAGGAGTTCCTCGCATTGTTCGACCAGGCTTGCCGAACGCTCGTGCGAAGGTTCCCGGCGCTCGCGCTTGATCAGGGCGCGGCTGCGGTCGGCGATGCTCTGCAGCATCTCGCTGAAGAATGACGTGTTCACCGCTTCATCCCATCCGGCTTTCATTAGCTAATGATCGGACGCGACCATGACAAGCACGAGAAAGCTAAAGAACTGTAGACAAATTAGGCATTCCCGCGCTTAACGGGGAGCCGTTTGTGCCCGGCCCCGGGGTGGACTTCTGGACAAACTCCCCCCGCTTTGTCACTTAAAACGCCGCCGCGGCAGGCCGCCGCGCTGCTTGAGGAGTGGTCAATGCCGGGTCCGTCGAAACAAGGTCCTCTCGCCGGGATACGCGTCTTGGAACTGGCCCGGATTCTCGCCGGGCCCTGGGCCGGCCAGATTCTCGCCGATCTCGGCGCTGACGTCATCAAGGTCGAGCGCGCCGGTGCCGGCGACGACACCCGCGCCTGGGGCCCGCCCTTCGTGCCGGCGACCGACGGCAGCCATCTCAGCGCGGCTTATTTCCACAGTGCCAATCGCGGCAAGCGCTCGATCGAGGTCGACTTCAACAGCGTCGAAGGCCAACGCATCGTCAAGAAGCTCGCCGCGCGTTCCGATGTGCTGATCGAGAATTTCAAGGTCGGCGGACTTACCAAATTCGGCCTCGACTATAAGAGCCTCGCGCCACTCAATCCGCGCCTGATCTATTGCTCGGTGACCGGCTTCGGCCAGGACGGGCCGGCGGCGCCGCGCGCCGGCTACGACCTGATGGCGCAAGGCATCGGCGGCCTGATGGGGCTCACCGGCACGGCCGACGGCGAGCCGATGCGCTGCGGCGTCGCCGTCTCCGATATTTTCTCCGGCGTCTATTCGACGGTCGGCATTCTCTCAGCCTTGATCCGCCGCGAGACGACCGGTCGCGGTGGCCATGTCGACACCGCCCTGGTCGATTCCACCGTCGGCGTGCTGTCGTTTCAGGCGCTCAACTATCTGGTGTCGGGCGAAATCCCCAAGCGCATCGGCAATACCCATCCCAATCTCGTTCCCTACCAGGTGTTCCCGGTCGCCGACGGCCAAGTAATCATTGCGACGGGGAACGACGGTCAGTTCATCAAGCTCTGCGGCATTCTCGGCATGCCGCAATTGGCCGAGGTTGAAGCCTATAAGGACAATAAAGGCCGGCTCGCGCATCGCGACGAGCTTGTCGGCAAGATCTCGGAATTGACCTTGCAGCTCAAGCGCGACGCGCTGTTGGAGAAGCTCGAAAATGCCGGCATCCCGGCCGGGCCGATCAACAATCTCGAACAGGTTTTCGCCGATCCGCAGGTCGTACATCGCGGCATGAAGCTCGCGCTGAAGAGCGACGCCGCCAAAGGCGGCACGATCCCGGGCATTCGCACGCCGATCATGCTCGACCAGACACCGATGGCCTCGGATCGGCCGGCGCCGCGGCTCGGCGAACACACCGCCGAAGTCCTGCGTGAGATCGGCGAATAGAAAAACACACACTGCGCCGCCGATATTCCCCTCTCCCTAGGGAGGATTAGGGAGAGGGTCTTTTGCTCGCGCCACTCGTCCGGTTTTTTAGCGGACGCGCGTGTTACGCGAATGCTGTCCGGCATACAGGTGCGGATGCTGTCCGGCGGACAGGTAGAGATTATGGTGCGGAATACTCACCACCTTCTGCTCCGCGGCCGCCGGAGCCCAGCCGCCCCATTTCAGCTCGCCTGAAGCATCGAAATAGTGCGGCATCAAGCTGCCGTCGTGACTGAGGGATTGGGCGAAGGCCGGTACAGAACCGATAGT
>Ga0210390_10000041_pt1 | contig 134727 bp, 121 predicted proteins | sample IncBWH11OmetaG_FD_161050 | JGI IMG/M metagenome (GOLD analysis project Ga0210390, IMG submission 161050) | Forest soil microbial communities from Barre Woods Harvard Forest LTER site, Petersham, Massachusetts, United States - Inc-BW-H-11-O ... | reverse complement strand
CTCTTCACTTGGCGGTGAAGGAGGCAGCCTGAGCCGAGGCACGGACGGGTTCCCCGGCCGGGGAACCCGTCCAAACCTCAAAGACCTATCGAGCCCCCAACTGTCGGGAGCACCCGGAGACAGCCCAACCTAAGCGTGCAGTTCACGCTCGAGGGAGACGACGCGGTGGCGCTGCAGCGGATCGCTGACGACCAAGGCGAGAGACCTGGCGAGGTGGTCAGGTCGCTGATCCGGGCAGCTTCAGCCAAAGCCGCCTGAACGAATGGAAGCCAAAACACCGCTGAAGGCAAGTCGCCCGAGCATCACTCGATCAGGCCAAGCCTCATTGCCGTCGCAACCGCAGCGGCCCTGTCGTGAACACCGAGCTTGGCGTAGATATTCGTTTGGTGCGCCTTGACCGTCGCCGTGCCCAGGCCAAGTGCCCTGGCGATATCTGGGGCGCTGTCCCCACCCGCTATGAGCCGAAGAACCTCCAGCTCTCGAGGGCTCATGGACGGGCGATCAGGATTGCCACGGTAGCGCAGGCGCATCGCCTTTGCGAGGGACGCCAGAACGTCCCTACCCAGACGGCTTTCATGGCGAGCCGTGGCAGCGATGGCGTCGCACAGTTCGCGTGCAGAACATGACTTATCGAGGTATCCCGATACCCCGAGCGTGAGCGCGCGGTACAAGTGCTCACTCGGAGGATCTATAGAGACGCAGAGGACGCGAGGGCCACCCTGAGCCAACGCGAGTATGTTCACTACGTCGATCCCCGCCATCCCCGTTTTTGCGTGGTATTGGGCCGTCGTTCGAAATCGGGCCCTATGCTTGTCCTATGGCTGTCAGCAAAGAGGCGCGTCGGCTTGCTGAGGAGAGCGATCGGAGACTTGCGGCGATGACTCCCGAGGCCCATCTCAAGGCTGCCGAGCTGCTGCGCGATGTCATGCCGCGACTGGCGGACGAACGGCAGCGCGCGCTCGCCGAGGCGATGGTGTGTCGCTTCGAGGGGCGGGCGGCTCAGCGCTCACTGTCCTCGTCCGCCTGATTGGCCCTCTCCGCAAGCGCTTCATCCTTCAACTCGGCAAGTCTGCTCGTGACCCGGTGTAGTGCCGCAAGTGCATCTCGGTCGCCACTGCCGGCGAGTATCCCGAGCGCCTCGGCCTCACCGAGAAGCTCGATCGCGGGCATCGTGTAGCGCCTCTGCACGTAGTCGACGTCGGCGTCCGATAGGAGCAGCTCGCCCGCGATGCCCACGACCTCCTCGGCCGGGCTGCGGGCGAGCGCGCTTGGTGTCGCCGCTGATACCGGCTTCATGCGGGGCTGGGTAAGCCAGGTCGAGCGGACCGTCGCAACCCCGAGCTGCAACAACGTCGCTCGGCTAGCCGAGGGTCTGGGGCGTCAGCGTCTCGGAGCTGGTGGGACGGGCCGAAGCTGAGAGTTGGGCCCAAGCGCGGGCGCTCTGTCCCTTGTGTCACACATGGTCAACCACATGGATGAGCATTTTTTTATATGGCGATCTGCCGCGACTGCCCAGATGGCAGCCGTCGCAGCGACGCAGCTGGCGACAGTCGAGATCCAGTCGGCGACGTTGGTGCTCGAAGCCATGCCCCAAAGCATCGCAGGTTCATGAGATGTGATATTCGCCAGCCAGATATCCGCCGATTGGCTTCCGTGCGGCCCCGAGGACGTCGACGCGGCTGATAGCTGCTGGACACCGTCGCTTACGAGCGCGCTCGTGATGACGCCGAGAATACCCGATCAAGCGCTTCGTCTAGTCCGTTCTGAGACCAAATCGTTCCTCTTGGAGCCTTCGGATCAGGGGCCACGGAGATTTCGAGAACTTTCCCGACCACCCCGTTTCGAGTCAAAACCCGCTTGTTTACAGCGGACTGGCCCGCAACGGCGAAGTTGGTCGAGGTTGTCGCGCCCGAAGGTGCGGGCCGGCATCTTCCGCGTGCTCTGCCCAGGACGCTGCAGATCGGCTCGACCAGCGGTGTCAGGGCGCCGATGATCGGCAGATAACGCAGTCCTGCTGATGATCGCTGGTGTTCCCACGCAGGCCCGCCCCGCGCGGTATTGATTAACTGCCGGTGCCCCGCTATGCGCCTGTGAATCGATACTCAGTCTGCCAAGCGTCCTTCGGGTCGGTGTGGGCGGTCCAGAAGAGCTCCGCGATGTTGTTCGGATCGAAGTCCGTTCCCGGCTTGACGGCGCCGGCGATCGTGACGGTCGCGGCGTGGATGTCGTCATCCCGGACGCCGGCGGCAATCAGGGTCTGCGCCGAGCGCAGGGCGGCCTTCCCCATCGAGAGGCTCGCCAGTGCGGGCACCGGGTTGTCGGCGAAGCCGCCGCTGGTGGCCAGCAGGGTGCCGCCGCCGGCAGCCCGCAGGACGGGTGCGGCGACTTGTGCTGCGACGACGGCGCCGATGACATCGACGTCATGTGCTGTGCGGAGCCGCTCGACGGTGGTGTCGAGGATCTGGCCGGCGTCCGGCAGGGCAGCGTTGTACACGACGACACCGGGGGCACCTGGCTCTCCGAAGATCCGTTCGAGCGTCTTGCGGTAGCCGTCCAGATCCTCGATGTCTGCGCCGACCGTCTCGATCTCCAGCCCCTCGCTGCGCAGTTCAGGGCCGAGTCGCTCGAGCGTCTCATTGCGAGAGATCAGTGTGCTGCGAAAGCCCTCGCGGCCGAACCGCCGAACCACGCCGGCGCCGACTCCGGGTCCGGCGCCAATCAGCAGAAGATGATGGGGGTCAACAGGCTCGGGCATATGCCACCTCCGGGTAGAGTTTTACGCCACAGCATGGCGAGCATGGACGAGTTCTTGGCTGGCTCCGCAGAGCGCCCCCGCTGGACACAGCTCGGCGGCCACGGAGCGACGGGGGGTGCGGATACCGGCGAACGCAATGAGACCCCCGCTCACGACGAAGATCGCCGCGATTGCGTCCGCTACGCGGAAGGCGTGTACTGACGCGTCGTCGAAGGCTGCCCTGAGGAGAACCCGCTCGCCGGGGCGTACTCCCACCAAGCTCGCCGCGACGAGAGGCTGTCGCTTGGCGTGGCTGATCGCCGAGCGGCCAGCGGGATCGAGCACGGACCGTCGTAGCGTCGCGTCGACCCGGCTGGCAAAAGCTAGAGAGACGACGGCTCCCAGCACGGCGACCGCGAAAAGCTGCGAGACGCGTGAGAGCGACGTATTCACCGCCGCGGCGACACCCGCATGATCCTCCTCCACTGCCCCAAGGACCGTGGCGGTCAACGGTGCGACGAGCATCGCGAGTCCCAACCCGAACACGAGCAGCGCCGGCAGGATCTCGTTGATGTAATCGGCGCGCTGATCGACACGCGCCAAGAGCAAGAGACCGCAGCCAGCAACCAGCGCTCCGAGGCTTATCAGCACCCGCGAGCCGATGCGGTCGGCGAGCGCGCCGAACCGGCGCGAGAGCAAGATCGTCAGCGAGGTGACCGGCAGAAGCGCAAGCCCCGCCTGAATCGGGCTATAGCCACTGACCTCCTGCAGAAACACAGGCAGCAGGAAGATCACACCTCCTAGCCCAAGGTAGGCGGTCGATGTCGCCACGTTCCCGATCGTGAAGTTGCGCTCTCGGAACAGGCTCAGTGGAAGCATCGGCGCCCGGGATCGCGCCTCACGCACAACAAACCCCATTGCTCCCAGAATCCCCGCCGCGAGCGAACCGGCCACCAGGGTGCTCCATCCGTGCGCAGGCTCCTCGGTCACGGCGAACACCGAGCCAGAGAGCGCGAGCGCCGCCAAGAGGGCCCCGGGGAAGTCCAGGCGCCCGGTGGCGCCAGCGCTCGTTCTCACGCTCGCGGGCATGCCACGAGCAATCAACGTCACGGTCACGAGTACGAGCGGCGCGTTGAGCAGAAAGATCAGGCGCCACGAGCCGGCGGCGATCAACACTCCCCCGATGAACGGCCCGACGACCCCGACGATCGAGCTGAGCGCGGTCCATGTCCCGATCGCCCTGGCCCGCTCGTCTTCGGGAAACACGTGGATGATCACCGCCAGCGCGGTAGGCGTCACCAGCGCCGCGCACGCCCCCTGCATCGAACGAAACACGCATAGCTCCGTGATCGATGACGCTACCGCGCAGAGAGCCGAAGTGACTCCGAACCCGGCAATGCCAACCAGGAACACGCGCTTCTGACCCAACACATCTCCAAGCGAGCCGCCGATCAACAGCAGCGACGAGAGCGTCAGCAGGTACGCGTTCGTCACCCACTGCTGGCCCGCCAGACCACCACCAAGGTCGCCGCGAATTGCCGGCAACGCGACACTGGTCACGGTCGCGTCGAGGAACACGACGCTCGTCCCCAGCACGGCTGCGAGCAGCGTCAGCTGCTTCTCGCGCGGTGTGGCCACTGGTCGGATGCCTGACACACCCGCAGATCGCACGTCACCAGCGCCACTCGCCTCGCGGCCCGGGATCAAGCTGGGGGCCCTGGCTCGTACTCCCATTGCCGGCACCGCCCGCTGCGGTCGCAGTAGTGCAGCGCGCCGGTGGGGCAGCGCCGGATCACGGCCGCGATCGCCTCGCGTCAGCGCCGTCAGGAGCTATCCACGGACGCCTCGTCGTATCGAAGACGGCCGGCATGCCGCGCACACATTCTGCAGCGTGAAGGCATCGAGCCGCGTCGTAGGTCACCTCGATGTGCTCGCCCTCGTAGCGTTTCACAAGCCGAACTGCTCCCTGTAGGTGCCTGGAACCAGATCTTCGAACTCCCGATGACGCTCGATGAACGCTTTGACGAAGGGACAGAACGGCAGCACTGCGAGACCTCGTGCGCGAGCGTCTTCCAGCGCAAACCGGATCAGTCGATCGGCGAGTCCGCGACCCTGCAGGCGCTCGTCGACCTCAGTGTGGACGAACGCGATCAGGCCGGGCCGTGCACGATAGGCGGTGTAGCCAGCCACCTCGCCGTCGATCGAGATCTCATAGCGCTCACGCTCGGGCGCGTCGGCCACCTCGATACGTTCCGCGACGGCCATGCGACGAATATTAGAACCAAGGTAACCGGCGGGAAAGCTACGAGATACGGTGCGCGAGCTGCGTGCGCGACTTCACGTCGAGCTTACGGAACGCCTTGCGTAGGTGGTACTCGACGGTGCTCTGGGTGATGAAGAGCTGCGTCGCGATCTCTCGGTTGGTCGCTCCCTTCGCGGCAAGGCGCGCGACCTGCTCCTCTTGCGGGGTGAGCTGGTCGAGCGTATCAGCGGTCCGCTTGCGGGCGCGCTCGCCGGTTGCCAGCAGCTCCCGCTCAGCGCGGGCCGCGAACGCCTCAGTGCCCATGGCCCCGAACATGTCCAGGGCGGTGCGTAGCTGCTCTCGGGCGTCACGGCGACGGCGCTCGCGTCGCAGCCACTCGCCGTAGAGGAGGTGGGTCCGGGCGAGCTCGAGCCGCACGCGAGTACAGGCGAGGTACGTGATCGACGTGCGGTATGAGCTGTCGGCGCTCTCGCCCTCGCTCAGCAGCGCGCGTACACGCGCCTCGATTCCGATCGCCCAGTCCGAGGAGATCGCGCCAGTGCGCTCCGAGAGCCAATCCAGTGCGGCCTCCAGCAGCACGCGGTCGGCGGTTCGCGATGCTGCTTCGGCCAGCTCGCCGACCAGCAGCGAGCCGTATCCGATCGGATCGGGCTGGAAGGCTTCCCAGGCGGCATCGCGTGCGGCCTCGTGCCGGCCGAGGCCGTTGTAGAGCACGGCTCTCGCGTAGTTGTTCGACGTCCATCGCTGCGCGGCCGCCTCATCCGAGGTGGCTTGGATCAGCTCAGACGCCTGCGGCTCGCGGCCACGCCAGGCGGCGAGGATCATCGGAGCGTTCACCGGCGCTGGGTTTCCGGTCGCCTCAGCAAGCGAGCGAGTTTCGTCGATCGCGAGCGTGGCCGCGGCCAAGTCGCCGGCCAGCATGTGGCTGCGGGCCACGAAGCTGAGCGCGAACTGCAGATGCACGAGCGCGCCCGCGTCACGGGCCACCTGCACTTGGCGAGCGGCCATCTGGTGCAATGCGTCGTCGTCCCACAGCTCGAGGGCAACCACGTTGCCGTTCCTGCTGCTGGAGAGCGAGAGCCGGTGGCCGACATCGTCGCTGGAGACGTCCATCGCGAGCAGAACGTCGAGCGCCCGAAGGAGTGCCGGCGCCGCGGCTGCGTATCCCTCGGTCAAGCGGATGGCGAACGCGTCGAGCAGCACGTCAACCGCCCGAGCCGGGACACTGCCGGTTGGCGCTGCCCGTGCGGCCTCCGCAACCGCGGGAGCGCCGCCCGCGACTTCGACGTCGCTCGACATGGCACCAGCGAGCGCCTCGAGGTAGGTCTCGCGGGCCAACTCGGGGTCGAGTGGCTCGAGGCGGCCCGCCGCGCTCAGAAACAGACGGCCGGCTTCGCTGCCGCGCCGCTGCTCCAGGGCGATCTGTCCTCGCAACAACTCAGCACGCGCTCGCCCGAGCTCGTCGAGCGGTCCGTCCTCGGTGCCTGCCAATAGCTGGAGCGCAGCCTCAAGGGCGCCAGCGTCGCGGTTGGCGGCAGCGGCCGCGAGCAGGCGTCGCGCACGGTGGGCGGGCTCGGGCGTGAGCGCGGCGGCGCGCTCGAGGAAGACAGCGACGGCCGCCAGTCCGCCACACGCCTGCGCCCGTCCAGCGGACCGCTCGAGCTCTTCGGCGATGTCCTCGTCGGGCATCGACGCGGCTTGCGCCCGATGCCAAGCGTGGCGATCCGGATCGACCTGGGGATCGGTTGCCCCCGCCAGGGCTCGGTGGACAGCGCGGCGCTCGGTCAGGCCCGCTGCCCGGTAGACAGCCGAGCGAACCAATGGATGACGGAAGACCACCCGTATGCCGATCTCCAAGAGGTCTTCCGCTTCGACGCTCTCAGCGATGGACTCGGGGATCTCGAGCTGCTGGGCTGCCCGCCACACGACCGCCGGATTGCCCGTTGGATCGGCCGCCGCGATTAGCAACAGGCGACGCGCATCGCCTGGAAGCCTGTCCAGACGCCGCGTAAAGCTCTCCTCGATGCTCGCCGACAAGGGCACCGCCGGGGGCAGCCCGAATCCGCCCGCGAGCTGGATCGGCGTCAGTCCGCGTGGCAGCTCCAACAGAGCGAGCGGATTGCCGCGCGTCTCCAGAACGATCCGATCCAACACGTGCTCATCCAGGCGAGCGGGCAAGACGGACTCCAACAGTGTCCGCGCATCACGATGCCCAAGGGCCTCGACGCGAAGCTCCGGCAACCCCACGAGCGCACTGCCCAGCTCGCGGGCCGCGAACACCAGCGCGATCTTCTCCGCCAGTAGACGGCGCGCTACGAACGCGAGCGACCGCGCTGACGCACGGTCGAGCCACTGCGCGTCATCGACGACACAAAGGAGCGGCCGCTCCTGCGAAGCCTCAGACAGCAGGCCGAGCGCCGCCAGCCCGACCAGGAACGGACTCGGAGCCTGCCCGGCGCTCAGCCCGAAGGCGACGCCAAGCGCATCGCGCTGAGGGTCCGGTAGGCCCGCTGCCAGCTCGAGGACGGGCGAGCACAGCTGTTGAAGCGCCGCGAACGGGAGCTCCATCTCTCCCTCGACCCCGACGGTTCGTAGGATCCGCACCCGCCGCCCTTCCTCGACCGTCCAATCGAGTAGAGCAGTCTTGCCGACGCCTGGCTCTCCATGCACGATCAGGACGCCACCGTCGCCACCGCGCGCAGCGTCCAACAGGCGGCCGAGCACCTCGCGCTCGCGCTGGCGGCCGAGCAGTTGAGCTCCGGGCGGCCTCGTGAGGATCAGGTCGTGTGACCGCGAACCCATTACGGCGAGACAGCATGCCTCAAGACGATGCCCCGGTGCACGAACTCGGGTCGTTGACTAAGGAGATCAAGGATTCGATCGCCCGCTCTTCGCTTCACGATCGTATCCGTGGAAACCCCGGATACGACAACCGAGGCGCACGCCAACACCCGCCCTCGCAGCGCCGAGGATCTGCCTGACTACGCCCCAATCCCTCGGCCGGCGCTCGGCCCAGCCCTCAATGAGCTGGGCTACTACGTCGGACGTGTCGAGCAGAACCTCTACTGGGTCACCGACGGCACCTACCAGTCTGCGTTCCTGACCACGAAGGACGGAGTCGTTCTGCTCGACGCGCCACCCACGATCGGTCACAACATCCAGCGCGCGGTGGACGAGATCGCCGCCGCCAACGGCGTCAGCAACAAGGTCACCCACCTCGTCTACTCCCACCATCACGCGGACCACGCCGGCGCGTCGTCGCTGTTCGACAAAAGCGTCTCGCGCATCGGACACGAGGAGACCCGCAAGCTCCTGTTGCGCGACGACGATCCCGCGCGGCCAGTGCCGGAGGAGACCTTCCAGGATCGTCTCACGCTGGAGATCGGGGGCGAGCGCATCGAGCTGGCGTGGCACGGCACCAACCATTCACCGGACAACATCTTCATCCACCTACCCGATCACGACGCGCTGATGCTCGTTGACATCGTCAACCCGGGCTGGGCGCCCGTTTACCAGAGCAACCTCACGGAGGACGTGCAGGGCTACATCGCGGCACCCGCCACGGCACTGACCTACCCGTGGAGACACTTCATCGGTGGCCACATGGGCCGGCTCGGCACGCGGGACGACATCGCGGTGCACCAGCAGTACATGGCCGACATCGCTGCCAGCTCACGCAAGGCGCTGGATTCCGTCGATCCGACGCCGTACTTCATCAAGTACGGCGAGAACACCTGGGCCGCAGTCAGGGGCTACCTGGACGCGATCGCGGCCGCTGCCGCGGAACCTGTGATCGAGAAGTACATCGGCGCGCTGGCGGCGGCCGACGTGTTCACCGCCAGCACGACGTTTCACGTCATGCAATCGCTGCGTCTAGACCTGGGCTACGGCTCACAGGTTCACCCCTGAGCCCGGGTCAGAGCGCCAAGAGCTGAATTGGTCACCGTCGCGGGCGGCGACTCGCATATGAAACGGGCTACGAGAGGAGACGGACGATGAACAAAGAGCTAGGGGTTTGGAAGTACGACGACTGCGCGCTCCTGCTAATCGACTTCCAGAAGGAGATGTTCGAGGTCATTCGCTCGGAAACAGACGCGGACCTGGTCGAGCTGAATGTCAGGCTGTTGGCGAAGACCGCCAAGGCGTTCGACATTCCGATCGTACTTTCAACCGTCGGGGTTGGGTTCGGGTTCAACGGCCCGACGCTCCCCTCGATCCTGTCCGAGCTGGATGGGATCGAGCCGATCGACCGCTCGTCGATGAACGCTTTCGAGGATGACGCTTTCAATGCTGCGGTGAAGGCGACCGGGCGCAAGCGCCTGATCATCGCCGGGCTCCACACCGAGATCTGCCTCACCTTCGCGACGGTTCACGCTCTCAAGGACGGCTACGACGCGATGTTCGTCACCGACGCCGTCGGTGGTCGATCCCAGGTTGCCCACCGCACGGCGATCGAGAGGCTCGCGCACGCCGGCGCCGTGCCGACCACGGCACTTGCCGTCACCACGGAGCTCTTCCGTGACTGGGCGACGCCGGCCGCCGGCCCGGCCCTCGAGGTCATCCACTGGTATTTCAGGGAGGTCCCGAAGCTCACTTCCGCTGTCGGTGTGGCGGATGCGGAGAAGCAGGCCGCGGCAGCGACCTTGCAGGGGGCAAGGTAGGTGCCCGGCCGGCTGTCGGGAAAGGTCTGTGTCGTCACGGGCACCGGCGGAAGCATGGGGCGCGCCACAGCCGAGACGTTCGCCCGGGAGGGCGCGCTGCTCGTCGGCTGCGACGTCGCGGTTGCGCCTGCGCAAGAGACCGCCCAGATCGTGCGGGCCGCAGGCGGCGAGATGGTGTCGCTACAGCCGTGCCGTCTCAGCGATCCCGACGAGTGCGCCAAGCTGGTCGAGCTCGCGGTGAGCGAGTTCGGCAAGATCGACGTGCTGTTCAACCTCGCCGCCAGGTCCCACTTCAGCCGGCTCGAGGACTTCACCGACGAGGAGTGGTCCTCCGCCCAGCAGGACGAGATCGACCTGGTGTTCTACCTCACCCGCGCCGCGTGGCCTCACCTGAAGACCAGCCACGGCGTCGTCGTGAACATGGCCTCGTTGAACGGTTCGCTCAGCTTCAAACTGCTCCCGTCGCTGGCCCACACGACGAACAAGGCGGCGATCATCGGCATGACGCGCCAGCTCGCGCTGGAAGGGAGCGAGCACGGGATTCGCGTCAACTCGATCTCGCCGGGCTTCATCGAAAGCAACTCGACGCGAGCGGAGCTGGAGGACGAGGAGTGGGCGCGCGAGATGCTCTGCAGGACGCTCATGGGTCGCTTCGGCCAGCCCGAGGACGTCGCGAACGTGGCGCTGTTCCTCGCTTGCGAGGAGAGCGCCTACGTCACGGGCATCGACCTCGTCGTCGACGGCGGCATGAAGGTCTGGTGACGCTCGCATGGGCGCCCAGCAATCAGACCCAGCTCCGCGCGACAGCGGTCAGATGCTGTCGGGGCCCGAGGGAAGGCAGCACCGGTCTGGCTTCTGGGCGGTGGCGTTCGCTTTTCTGATCGTGATGGCGGTCGCCACGCTGCCGAGCCCGCTCTACGGCCTTTACCGGACGCGCGATCACCTGTCGGCGTTCACGGTGACCGTCGTCTTCGCGATCTTCGCGGGCGGGACGATCGGTGCGCTCTTCTCGGTGCGCTTCATCGTCGCCCGCGTCGGACGGCGAGGCGCGATGCTCGGGGCGGTCGCAACGATGATGGCAGCGGTGGGTCTGCTAGCAGCGTGGAAGGCGCTGCCGGGGCTGCTCATCGGGCGCCTGATCACCGGCGTGGCGGTCGGGCTGGCCGCCGGGACGGCCATCACCTACCTGATCGAGTTGCGCGCTCGCGCGAACCCGAGCGCCTCCCCGGTCCGCGCGCGGAACATCGGCACGGCGGTCACCGTCGGTGGACTCGGAGTCGGGCCGCTGATCGGCGGTTGTCTGGCGGAGTGGGTCAAAGCTCCACTGACCGTGCCCTACCTTCTCTTCCTCGCACTCGGCGCGGTCGCCCTGATCGGCCTGGCGACGGCGCCCGAGACGGGTACTTCAGCCGCTCAGGCACCCAGTCGTGCCGGCGGCTCCTCGCGCTCCATCGGATTGTTGGTTCCGGGGGCGATAGCGACGCTCACGGCGTTCTCTGCAAACGGACTGTTCGCAGGGTTGTCCGGGCTGATCCTCGCCACAACGCTTCACCATCCCTCGCACGCTCTGTCCGGCGCAGCGCTGTTCCTGGTGTTCGCCTGTGGTGTCGCGTCTCAGCTGGCAACAAACGGGCTGCCAGCATCGCGCGTGTTCGTGATCGGCACGATCTCCATGCTGGCGGGTCTCACGCTGCTGGTGACGTCCGTGCGCCTGTCGACACCAAGCCTCGCGCTGTTTCTCATCGGCGGTGGCCTCATCGGCGCGGGCACGGGCGCCGTCTTCAAAGGGACGACCGGCCTCGTGCTCGAGGCAAGTGCGCCCGAGAACCGGCTGGCGCTGACCTCGGACCTGCTCATCGCTCTCTACACAGGGCTTTCGATCCCGGTGATCGGTGCGGGAGTGGCACTCGACCAAGGGGCCAGCGCACCAGACACCGTGCTCGGCTTCGCCATCTTCGTGGGGCTGGGCGTCGCCGGTGCCGGGGCGCTGCTCGGACATGGACTGAGAAGTGCCCAACACCCTGTCGGCGCCTCATCCATCAAACGCGCATCGATCTGAGGAGAAACAAAATGGCCAGTGCACCCGTCCGCGATCAGCTCGGCGACCACCCGATCACCCCGCGGAACGCGGCGCTCGTGGTGATCGACTACCAGCCGTCGCCGTGCACGCCACCGGTCGGCGCCGATCGGCTGGAGCTCGGCGAAGGGCGTGACGGCGGGAACAGTCAAGGATGCCGCGGCCGCGGACATCGTCGTGCTCGCGGTGATTTGGCCGGACGTTCCAAAGGCGGTTGAGGGACTGGGATGGGAGGGGCGGTTCGTGATCGACCCGACCAACGACTTCGATCCCAGCGACCTGGAAGGGCGCACATCCAGCGCTGAACGGCTCGGCGCATCCAACGCGATCAGCCGCAACGGCAATCACATCACGATCGACGGCGAGATCACGATCAAGGGCCACATCAGGCATGGCGCGCCGCCTGGCGTTCCTCGAAGAACTCACACTCGCGCTTGCCCATCTCGGTGAAGGGCTCCGCGTTCTCCAGGTGCTCTGCTGCTATCAGACCCCAGTGATTGCCGGCGAGCAGCTGCGCGATCACAGACGCGGTCCCCACCTCGATGCGGCTCATGAACGTGTACTCGGGCGATACGCTGAGATGGCGGAAGGCGTTCGCGGAAGGGCCGTTCGGAGAGCACCTACGCTCTATCCTCCTCGCCGCGTAATCCGGAGTCACGACGAACCGCTCTTCTGCCCACAGCATCGCGAAGTCCTCCCACCAGTAGGCGAACGCTTCCTCGGGGGTGACCGGGTCCGAGGATCGCCAGAATCCGGCCTCCACGCATGCCCGCCACGTCCCAAGCACGTCGTGACGACGACAGGCGCGCAGGATCGCGTCGCACATCGCGACGTGTTCGCGTTGGAAGTGCTTGACGCAGCCGAAGTCCAGAAAGCTGACGCTCCCGTCGTCGTGGAAGACGTAGTTGCCGGGATGCGGGTCGGCGTGGATCATGCTGAGGTCTTTATACGTGCCATATACGAAGCGCCAGATCGCCTCCCCCCATTGGTCGCGCAGCTCCTGCTCAGCGTCGAGAGCATCGCTCCAACACCGCCCTTGCGCGAGATCCTGGGTCAACATACGCGCGGTGCACAGCTCGCCCACCACCTCCGGCACGTGGATGAAAGGGTGCCCCCGGTAGTAGTCAGCGAACTCGGCCTGGTTGGCAGCCTCAGTTCGATAGTCGAGCTCCTCGGTGAGGCGTAGGCTCATCTCGTGCGCGGCGCCGCGCAGGTCGAAGCTGAGCTTCCGCGGGGACAGGCCGCCGACGATCAAGCTCATGAACGTCGCCAGCAGCTCCGTGTTCCTCAGGTCGGCGCCGATCGCGTCCGCCGCCCCCGGGTATTGGATCTTCACAGCGACGGCGCGACCGTCGTGCAGGCGAGCCTCGTGCACCTGGCCGACGGATGCAGCCGCGAGCGGCACCCAGCTGAACTGCGAGAACACGCTCTCGGCTGGACAGCCGAGCTCGCGCTCGAGCACATCGCGCGTGAGATCCGGCGCCATCGGTGGCGCGTCATCGCATAGTCGCGCCAGCGCTGTCTGGTAGATCGACTGGAACTCGGCCGGTATCGGGGGGCAGGCCGACGCGAACGAGAGCATCTGCCCCGCCTTCATCAAGGCGCCCTTCGAATGGCCCAGAAGCTCGGCATAGCGCTCCGCCGTGCGCACATGGAACTCCGTGCTGTCGGCGCCGGTCAGCTTGCCGCGCAGCCCGACCACGGCCGACTCGGCGACGGTACGAGCGGTCAGGCCAACCAGCGGCGCGGTGCGGCGCAGACGCCCCACGCGAACGTTGGCGTCCAGTGCCGCGTCTGGGACATCCGAGGCCTTGACATCGGACACAGTTGATCTTCCTTTCCCAACCCTTACTGACTTCAGCTAAGTATACGCTGAGTCAGCTGGATCGTGTCAGGCGCCGCTCCGGAGCGTCAATCCTGCAGCGCCAGCGCTGCAGGTACGGAGGCGGCGAGGTAACCGGGGACGGCGAGGATCGCCAGCGCCGTGGCCGGCACGAGCGAGAGGCTCCACAGGGCCGTCGACGGCGCGAGCGAGTGCGCGACCGGGAAGTTGATCACGCTCACGAGCGCACGATCGGCCAACTGCTGGCCGTAGACGCCGAAGATCGCGCCGCTCAAACAGCCGACGGACACCAGCACCAGGCTCTCCAGCAGAGTGGTCCGCCACAGTTCCGCCCGGCTGATGCCCTCGAGCTTCAGCTTCGCCAGGCGCGGACGTCGCTGCCAGACCATCGCGCCCATCGCGGCGGCCATCGCCAGCACCGCGATGATCGGTATCAACGTCGAGATCTGCGTCAGGCGTGCCAGTGCCTCACGGTCGAGTGCGCGTTGCTGGGCGGCGTGCTGGCTGGAGGTTTGCACCGCCAGCCCCGAGCTGGGCCCCAGCGCGCGTTCTATCTCGCGAACGGCTCGGGCCGGTGGGACGTTGCGGGCGAGCATGATGTTGTAGGCACTCGCGTCGTCGCTTCCCCACGCGCGTGCGTAGTCGCCGGCGTTCATGATGATCGCCCCGGGCGCCCAGCCGATGTTCGTGGACAGCGCCGCGACACGGAAGCTCATCGGGTCTGGGGATGGCAGCGTGAACGTCTCGCCCACGTGCAGGTGCTGTTCGGAGGCGAGCGCCTGTGAGAGAACGAGCCACCCACCGGCACGCACACGTTCTTCTGCTTGGCGCGGATTGCCCCGCACGAGTTGGCCCGCGGGCAGCAGCGGCATGGATGCGCGCGAGGGGGCGATCACCAGCGTGCGGCGCTCGCCATAGTCGAGCAGCCCGCTGCGATATAGCCGCACGGCGCGCACGCCCGCGAGCCGCCCGAGGCTGGCCTGCTGCACGGGGGGAAACGGGGTGGTCTTCAGGAGGTTGTAGGAGCCCGCCGGAGCTACCCACACGTCCGTGAACGCGTTCGTATCGCGTACGGCGTTGTCGAGGCCGGCGAGCAGATCGCCGTGCGAGCCCTGGATGGCGACACTGCCGAAGACCGCAACCGCTCCGGTCGCCGTGACCGCGACCGCCCGCGCACGCGCGGCGCTCAGCTCCATGGCGGCGATGTGCGGTACGGGGCTCACGATCCTGCGGGCGAGCGCCCTGACGAGCGCGAGCGTCAGCGCCAGCGCGATCGGAAGCTCCAACAGCAGCGCGGCGACCAGCAGGACCATCGCCGGGACCGCCGCATCCGGCGCGGCCAGCAGCAGCACGGTCGCCGCGGCGAGGGCGAGGAGGCCCGCGAGCGCCGTGCGGCCCGCGCGAAGGCCGCCGGCGGACTGCTCCCGCGTCGCGATCGCCGCGAGCGGATCGCGGGAGAGGATGTCACGCAACGGGCTCAGCACCGCCACGAGCGCCGCGAACATGCCACCGCCCACGGCGATCGCGACGCTGTCGACGCTCACCGTTCGCTGTGAGCCGACCGCGAAGGCCAGCGACAGGAAGGCCGGCTCGGGGTGAAACAGCCGGATCGACAGCTCCTCGCCCAGCGCCACACCGAGCGCGCAGGCGACCACGCCCAGCGCGAGTCCGTCGATGATCAGTACCGCAATCACAGTTCCGGGGGCGTAGCCGTCGCGACGCAGGTCGGCGATCAGGCGCCGGCGCTGCGGGACGGTGAGCAGCGTCGCGTTGAACGCGAACAGGAAGCCGACCAGTGCGCTGATCGTCGAGAAGATCGTCGTCGATTGGCTGCTGGCCGCCGCCGCCTGCGCGAACACCCTTTCTTCGTAGCCCGTGCTCTCGACGTTCAGGCGACCGGCGGCGAGGGCGATCAGGCCGGAGCGCACGCGAGCTTGCGAGCCGGCGCTCGCCGCGACGAGGATGCGGCTCACCCGCGCGGGAAGGCCTGCCATTTCCTGGACCGTCTGCAGCGGCGCGAGCGCGACCGGGCTCGAGATCAATGGGCCGATCTGCCGCTCGTGCAGCTGGGCGTAGAGGGGTAGGTATTCCGTGCGCCCGGCCACCTGGAACCTGGCTTCCTCGCCGAACTTCGTCACGCCGAGCGCCTGCGCCAGCGGCGCTGGCAGCACGACCGCGCCGATGCCTCCGAATGGGGAGAGCGCCGTGTGCCGCAAGAGCGAGCCGCCCAGCCTGGACAGGCTCGAGTCGGCTCCGACGAGCTCGACCGACTCGGCCCCTCCGGGACCGCTCGCAAGCGCTCCAGCTTCCAAGATCGGCGCCGCCGCCCGCACGCCGGACACACGACGCACCCGTCGAAGCATGCCTTCCGGGAAGCCGTTGGAGTCGCGCGCGACGAGTTGCAGAGTCGCGCTGCCGACGATGCCGCGCGACAGCTGCGTCACCGAGCTCTGCAGGCTCGTGCTGGCCACCGACGAAGCGAACAGCAACGCCACGCCGGCGGCGATCCCCACGATCGCGAGGGACTCCTGAACGAAGCGAGCGCGCAGTCGCACACGGTAGAGGTGCAGCACATTGGCAGGTCTCATCCCGCCAGCCCCGTCAGCGACCGCCGGCGGTCAGCTGCGCGTACACCGAGTCGAGCTCGTACGGAGAGAGCCTGCCGTCGCACAAGCCGAAGACGTGGTCGGCGTAGACGGCCGCCATCGGATCGTGGCTGACCAGCACCACGGCCACGTCGTGTTCATGGCACAGCTCTCGCAGCAGCTCGAGCACTTCGCGGCCGCGCTGCGTGTCGAGACTCCCGGTCGGCTCATCGGCCAGCAACAGGCGCGGTTTGGTGGAGAGCGCCCTGGCTATCATCACTCGCTGGCGCTCGCCCATCGACAGTGTCTCAGCGCGGTGCTGCAGACGCTCGGCCAAGCCCAAGCGCTCGAGCAGTGGTGTGATCTCGCGCTGGGCCTCGCGCCAGTGCATCAGCTTCAGGAGCTTCAGCACCGAGTTGTCGATCGCGCTGACTCCCGGCAGCAGATCGAAGCTCTGGCGAACGAAGCCCAGTTGGGAGAGCCTGAAGTGGGACGCTTCGCGCTCTGAGAGCGTGGATATGTCGCGTCCGCCGATCACGATCGCTCCGGACGTCGGCTCGAGCAGGGCGGCGACCATCAACAGCAGCGTCGTCTTACCCGATCCGCTGGGCCCATACAGAGCCACCATCTCGCCGGCGGCGATTTGCAGTGACACGCCGTCGACGGCGCGCACCGGCTCGCCGGCGAAGGTCGGGTAATGCTTGACGAGCTCGCGCAGCTCCAGCATGCTCAGCCGCTGCCGTTCAATCCGACAGGCTGCCGCTGACGGAGACGGCGATCGCGTCGTTCGAGCGCGCGATCGTCCCGCTGAATCTCAGACCTGAGCCCTGGGCGTGCTCGTAGCTCCCAGATCCGCGGCTGACCGACAGCGAGCCGGAGAAGCTGGCGGCTGTTTCACCCTTGTGGTAGCTGCCTGTCCCGTAGCCGGAGATCGAGCCTCCACCTGGGGAGATGGTTACTGCGACGGTCACGCTGCTGCTCGAGACGATCTTCAGCGTGACGGTGATCGCGCCCCTGATCGTGCCGGACGCGGTGCCCTGCTCGTAGAGCGTGAAGCCGTGTTTTCTGATCAGGCGCAGCTGTCCGCGGTCGCTTATGGAGAAGGCTCGCGCCGTGTGAGACGACAGCGCCTTCGCATCGTTGGCGCCGACAGGCTCAGCCGCCACGGTCGTGGCGAGGAGCACGGCCACGGTCGCGAGGGTCACGAGTCCTGTTCTTTTACGAGTCTGGTAGCGCATCGGTTGTACCTGCTTTCGTTATCGCGGACAGAAGGCTGTGGCGAGGGAGCTACCGGTCAAGCCGTCGGCGTAGGTCGTTTCGGCCGCAAACGGGAAGCCCCCGACGGGGCAACCCGGTGGCACCACGATCGTGTTCGCGTCGGCCGCCAGCCGATGCGCGCTCGCGCCGACCGTCAGGGTCAGCTCGGCGACCGATGCGTCGGGCTCCAGCGGCACCGTGGGAATCGGGGGAATGCTCATCATCAGCTCTTCCCCGTAAGGGGAGTGGCCGGGGATCACCGTTCCGCGCAGCACGATGCGCCTCAGCAGCGGCGTGTGGCCCTGGCCAAGCACCTCGAACGTGGGCTGGAAGCCCTGCAGCGGGCCGAGGAACAGCGACAGGGTGATGCGCTCGGTGATGAGCTGCGATCCAGCGTCGGCCTCTATGAGCGCGTGCCCGCCGCCGAGCTTGGACTGCGCCGGGCAGCCGCTGGCCCCGCGGACCAGCAGCCGCGTCGCGCTACAGCTGCGCAGCGTCGGAATGTTCAGACCCAGGCCGGCGGGAAGCATCATCACGAGCCTGCGCACGGGGGACGGCACGGCCGCTTCTCCTGCGCTGTAGTCGATCGTGAGCGTCAGCGCGCCCTCGGCGTTGAGCCGGTCCGGGGTGAAAGCGGGCTCGATCGTGGCCGAGGTCTGTGCCTGGGCTGAGCCGGCCAGCTCCGTGTACGCGGGAAGACCGCCCAGAACCAGGCCCGCGGCCAAGGCCAGCGCTCGGCGTGTGGTCAGCCGTGCGGGCACGGGATCGTGGGGTTGGCGGTGAGTGTGGTGCCGTCGGCGAAGTCGACTATGCCCTCCGCGGGGAAGCCTTCGCTCGGACAGCTCCTGGGTACCTCGATGCCCCGGAGGTGAACCAGCCTCTGCTTGCCGTGCACGGGCTCGTAGTAGGCGACGTCGGCGCTGCCGACCGTCACGAAGACACTTTCAATCGACGCTTCCGAGGCTCCCGGAAATGTCGAGATCGGCGGCACTTCCACGCTGAATCCGAGGCCGTAGGGCTTGGGCGCGGGGATCTGCTTGGCCACCAGGACGAGCTGTACGCCAGTTGGGGTGGAAGCGCTCGCGTACACCAGCAGCCTCAGCAGTCCGCTTTGTCGGGACGCGAAGAAGAGGTCGAGCGTGTACGGCACGTGGAGCGTTTCGCTGGGGAGCTCGAGCGCTCCCACGCCTCCGCCGAAGCCGGCACGAGAGTCGGCGGGGCAGCCGCGGGGGCCCTGTCGTTCAAGTGCCGTCGCGGCGCACGTGCCGGCGCCGCGCGTATCGACTCCCATTCCCGCCGGGGCGTACAGCGTGAACCTGGTGATCGGCGACGGCGGCCGTCCTGCGCTCGAGCTGAAGCTGGCGGTGAGGGAGAGGTTGGTCGGCGCGCTCAGCCGGTCGGGGCTGAAGCTCGCGTTCACCGTAAGCGAGTCCCCGGCGCAAGCTGCCGCCGCGGCGATCAGGCACGCGCAAACCGTGAGCGCGCCAATGGCGATGCGCATGCGAGCTTTCATCGCCCGCCGCCGGGCACGGGCGCCTGCCGTGGATCTGGGGGAAAGCCGACATCACACACCTGGCACAGCTCCTTCCGTTTCCACTGGCGTCAGCTAAGTGTATACTTAGGCCGGCCCATGTCAAGCACGACCCGCGAGCGCATCGTCGACGAGGCGATGCTTCTGTTCAGCCAGCACGGCTATGCCGCCACCACCGTCGCCAAGATCGAGGCCGCGGCCGGGCTCACGCCCGGGGCCGGCGGCATCTACCACCACTTCCCAAGCAAGGAAGCGGTGCTCGCCGCCGGCATAGAACGTCAGCTCGCGCGGCTCGGCGCGCTCCGCGAGATCCGGCAGGCGCTCGGCTCGCTGGGGGATCTCAAAGCCGAACTGACGCTCACCGCCCGCTACGTCCTCGCCGAGCTGGACAGCGAGTCCGAGCTGCTTCGCATCCTCGCCTCCGATGCCCGCAACCGACCGCAGCTGCTGACGGCCGCGGTCGAGGGGCTCGTGAGCTCCACGTTCACGGGCTTCGCCGAGTGGGTCAGGGACCGCGCCGAGCGCGCGATCGAGCCGCGGGAGGCGACCGCGATAGCCGCGTTCGGGCTCGGGTCGCTGCTCTCCTCACGCCTGCTGCGCGACGTGCTTGGCATCCCCGCTCAGGTCGACGACGAGACGCTGGTCGACACCTGGGTGGAGCTCATGACCGCCGCGCTCATCGACCGGGCGGGCAGACGATCGGTCTGAGCCGTCCGTTCCAACTCGTGGTTCACATGCCCGCTTCGCGGCGGAGCACCGGCTCGACGTTGCCGAAGCCGCCGTCGATGACGAGGTCTGAGCCGGTCGCGAAGCTCGACTGGCCGCTCAACAGCCACGCGACGGCGTCGGCGACCTCCTCGGGGCGGCCGATCCGCCCGATCGGCGCGACCTCCGCGGCCAGCTGCGGGAGCGTTGTCATCTGCGTGTCGATCCAGCCGGGGCTCACCGAGTTCACGCGTATGCGCGACCGGGCGAGCAGGTTGGCGAGGCTGCGCGTGGCGCTCACCAGCGCTGCCTTGCTCGCTGCGTAGGCGGCCGAGCTGTAGGAGCCGACGCGCGCGTCGGTGCTCGCCACGTTCACGACGGCGCCGCCCTCCAGGCGGTGCTCCAGGGCGCGGGTCAGCGCGACTGGCGCCATCAGGTTGATCGCGAATGTCCGCTCCCAGATATCGCCCGCGAACCGGTCGAGCGGTTCCTCGAGCGCGCACCCAGCGTTGTTCACGAGGGATTCGAACGGACCGTCCGGCAGCGCCGCGACCAGCCTCCGCACCCCGTCGGCGGCGGCCAGGTCGACGCGGTGGACCGTCAGGGCGGCCAGCTCGGCCGCGAGCGCGTTGGCCTCGCGCTCGTGGCTCAGGTAGGTGCCGTGCACCTCGTAGCCGTCCGCGGCCAACCTTCGCGCGACGGCTCGCCCGATGCCCACCGACACTCCGGTCACAAGGGCGCGCGGCATCACTCGCTCCACCACACGTCCCCGTCTTCGTCCGCCTCCCGCTCGATCTGCTCGAGCGTCATGTCGGTGCGGCGGTCCTCCACCATCGTCTGCAGTGCCCCGCCGATCGTCGGCGCCCACACCCGCCGTGCCACCACTACCCGTTCGGACTCCTCCTCGAACTGCTTCCATTCGAGCTCCACCAAGGGCGTGCGCGAGGGCGGGGCGTCGGCGGGCATCGGCGCTCCCCATCCGTACAGCGTGATCTGCGCCTGCCAACCGTGTGGGCACAGCTCGCCCATCACCGCCAGGGCCTGCCACTGGTCGGCCACCTGCTTGGGCTGGCGCTCGCGCCGGCGCAGGTGCCTGAAGATCAGCACGCACGCCACCGCCATCAACACGATCGCGAACCCGATCGCGACCGTTTCATACCAGGGCGCGTGACTGCCGCCCCAGCGGAAGGCGCCCGTCACGAACGCCGCGGGCGCCGCGCTCACGGCATCGCCGCCAAGCGGCTCGATTCGGCCCGAGAAAGCAGATGCCACCCGCTAACTCCCATCGCTCTCTCACAGTAGCCTGCCTGCTTCGCGCATGCAGCCGCTTCGCGCAAAAGAGCGTCCCGTTGGCGCGGCGCCAGCCCGGGGCACGAGCTGGCGCCGCTTGGGGAGGAGACCCGGGACGTCGATGCGTCCGTCGTCTTGCTGGTAGGCCAATGCCGCGAAAGGCAAGTGCCGCGCGCTGCATGCGCCACCGACCTCAATGGTTACGCCGATGCCATGACGGCGCGTTCAGTCAGGTCGCTTGACGAGCCACGCACGCGGCCGTGATGCCGGCCACACGCGCGGCTCTCGCCGCGAGCCCTGACTCCAGCGAATCTGCGCGAGGTACTGCTCCACCAGTGCGATCTCTCGCATCCGCGCGCGACGGGCTCTCGCCAGCGCCGCCACGCGTGCGTTGCGGCGGACGTCCTGCAGCCGTTCTCTGCTTGCCACGTTCATGACGCCAGCGCCTGCGGGACACAGTGCCGCGAGTACACCGCCACGGCGTACGCCGCGCGCATCTTCTCGAGCGCCGTCTGCTCGATCTGGCGCACGCGCTCGGCGCTCACGCCCAGCTCGCGGCCGAGCTCCCGCAACGTGCGCTCCGGTCCGTCCAGGCCGTAGCGGGCGGCGATCACCGCGCGCTCGCGCCGGCTGAGCTGGGCGAGCAGGCGGGGGATCTCGGCGGCGCCCAGGCGCAGCGGCAGCTCGTCGAAGACCTCCTCCGCACGCGGATCGCGCAGCGAGTCTCCGAACGTGGCGCTCGTGCCGCCGGGCTCGTCGATCGGCTCCTCCAGGCCTCGTGGCTGGCGGTCGGCGACGGTGAGCCGGTGCAGCTGCTCGAGCGTCAGCTCACTCGCGCTCGCCAGCTCCTGCACGCTCGGCTCGCGCGTGTTCGTGCGCACGAAAGTCCGCCGCGCGTCGCGCACCCGCGCCAGCTGGCGCAGCGCGCGGTCGGAGAGCACCACCGGCCGCGAGAGCTCGGAGACGACCTGCTGCATCGCCTGGCGCACCCACCACGACGCGTATGCCCAGAACGGCGTTTCCAGCTCGGGGTCGTAGCGCTCGAGCGCGCGCAGCACGCCGACGACGCCCTCCTGCATCAGCTCGGAGCGGTCGACCGCCGGCACGCGGGCGTAGATCCGCGCGACGCTGCCGATCAACGGCATGAACGACTCGATCAGCCGAGCGCGCGCGTACGGGCGGTTGCGTCGCGCGGCCAGCAGCAGCTCGGACTGACTCTCGCGCAATGGGACGAGCTCGAATCTCCTCTCCATGGCGCGAGAGTAGGCGCGAGCCCTCCCGCCTTTCTTGGCACACTTGACGAACAGGCACCACAATTTGTCCTCTGTGCACAACCCGTCGCGCAGCCTCGAGTTTGGGGTTGTATCCGTCGCCGGCAGGCGTACGCTCCAGGGGGATCACGTGACGATCGACGAGCCCGATGTCGCCGTCGTGGTACGGCCCGGGGAGCACGCGTGCTGCCGGTTCGCCCATGCCCAGGATCGCCTCCAAGTCGCCTCGGCGTTCGTGCGCGACGCTTTGGCGCGGGGCCACAAGGTCGTCTACCTGTGCGACGGCGAGGATCTCGACGCGTCTGCGGGGGCGCTCGCGGGTGGCCACGACGATGTCGCCGCCGCGCTCGCCAGCGGGCAGTTCGAGCTTCGCCTGGCTCGCGCCACCTACGCGCCCGACGGGCGCTTCGACATCGAGCGCGTGCTCGTGGCCATACGCGAAGACCGTGAGCGCGCGCTCGCCGATGGCTATCCGGCGCTCAGTATCACCGGCGAGATGGCGTGGGCGCGGCCGCACGTGCCGGGCAGCGAGAGGCTGAGCGAGTACGAGCGCCGCTTCGCGGAGGCGATGGAGGGGGGTGAGATCGTCGCGCTCTGCCAGTACGCCCACGGCGAGTTCGAGCCGGCCACGCTCGCCGAGGTCGCCGGCTCCCACGAGGTCGATCTCTCGCCCGAGCTCGCGCCGCTCGCGCGCACCCAGTGCCTGATCGGCGCCCGCGTCGACGGCGGGCGCACCCTGCGCCTGGCGGGCGAGCTCGACTTCGCCTGCGCCGATGCGCTGGCGACGGTGCTGGACGGGCACTTCCACGACCCCCTGCAGCTCGACCTCGCCGATCTCAGCTATGTCGACGTGGCGGGCATGCGCGCCATTCGCCGCCACACGGGACGGCCACTGACGATCGCCGGCGCGTCGGTGTCGGTGCGGCGGATGCTCGGCCTGCTCGCGTGGGACACCGACCCCGAGGTCGAGGTGCTGGCTTGAGCCCGCCCTGCATGGAGCACGCGCTGTTCGTCTACGGCGAGGATCAGGAGCTGGCCGCGCGCATCGGGCGCTTCCTAGAGGAAGGCTTCGAGGAGGGCAGTGCGACGATCATGGTCGTGGACGCCCGCAAGCACGAGCTGCTCCGCGACGCGCTTGGGGCGGATGGCGATCGGGTTCAGTTCATCGGCTGCGAGGCCCACTACACCCGCCCCGAGGCGGCGATCGCCGATTACGACACCACGCTGCGCCAGCGCGTCCGCGACGGGGCCGCCCGCGTGCGCCTGTTCGCCGAGCTGCCGCCCTTCGAGGGCCCCCACGAGTACGACCGCTGGACCGCCTACGAGGCGATCGTCAACCGTGCGTTCGCCCATCACCCGGTCTCGATCGTCTGCGGGTACGACACGCGCGTCGTGCCCGCAGCCGTGGTGAAGGACATGCTGGGAACCCATCCCCGCCTGCTCGCCGAGACGCTCACCGACAGCCCCGGCTATCAGGATCCCGCCCTCCTCGCGCGCGCGCTCGCGCCCGCGCCGGCCCCGGTGGCGGGGCTCGCGCCGGTCGAGCTCGACGGTGAGGCGTCGATCGTGCGCCGGCGGCTGCGCGCGCTGATGACGTCGGCGTCCGTCGCGCCCGCCGACGCCGACGCGATGCTGCTTGCCGTGGATGAGGCGCTCGCCAACGCCGAGCGCCACGGAGGCGGCGTGCGTGAGCTGCGCGCGGGTCGCGTCGACGCGCGCTTCGTATGCGAAGTGTGCGACCGGGGTCCGGGCTTCGACGACGCCCTCGCCGGCTATCTGCCGCCCACCGCCGCCAGTGAGGATGGGGTGGGGCTGTGGGTCGCGCGCCAGGTGACACGACGGCTCGAGCTCGAAAGCACCGGCGACGGCCTCACCGTCAGGCTCTGGGTCTGAGCGGCGGGCGCCTGTGGGTGTTGGCGGCGGGCGCGCTCAGGCCAACGGCCCGGCCGCCCTCACGGCGATGCGGATCGGCGGGTCGAGCAGGCCGGAGAGGGGAACCTCCTCGATCTCGACGATGCGTACGCCGTCGGGGTCAGCCCCCGCGTGGATGGCGTGCGCGAGCGCGTCAGCGCGCGCGGCCTGGAGCGTCGTCGCGCGCGCGCTCTCTCGGTTGACGCAGATGCGATCCGCGCGCCCTCCCGCCGGGGCGATCACGAGGCCGACCGCGCGCGCCACCTCGCCGTCGCCGGGGACGATCGCCTCGCCCACGCGCGCGAGTCGCCCGGCGAGCTCCCGCGCGGCGGCGCCGTGTCCGAGCACGACGTACGTCGCCACCGGCTGCACGCGCGCGGCGATCTCGAGGGTCGCCGTGAGAGCCCGCTCGTCGATCGCGCCGCCGCCGAGCGCCAGCGTGAGGATCTCGGGCAGCCGCAGGTTGGCGCCTATGCCCGCGAGATCGATTGGCGCAGTCCGCTCGTGCGGACGCCCGTTGACGAGCATGCCGACCGTCGCGCCGCGCGCGGCCACGTCGAAGGTCACGCCGTCCACAGCGCCGCTCAGCCACGCGCCGCCGCGAATCGCGCTCGCCGGTCCGCTGCCGAGCATGTGAACCGGGAAACGCAGGGAGTGCTCGGGCGTCATCACCGTGCCGTCGCCCTTGGCGATGAACAGCTCGGCGTCGATGTGCCGCGGCTCGAGCGTCTGGCGCATGGTCTCCAGCAGGCCTTCCACCACCCCGAACAGCGCCGCGTTCAGCACGCTCGCGTTCTCCCGCTCGAGCAGGCCCATGGTGCCGATCTCGTGGCTGAGGGATACGCGCATGGAGCCGCCCAGCTCGCGGCGCACGAGCTCCGCGGCCGCCAGCTCATGCTCGGGGGAGATGGGGGAGAAGAGGCTCGTCACCGCCACGGACTCGGCCGCTCCCGCGACGGTCGCGAGGAATCGCGTGACGGCGACCTCGTCCAGCGGCAGGACCATGCGCCCGTCGTATTCAGCGCCGCCGCTGACAACCACCTCGCCGGCCGAAACGGCACCCCGCAGCGCCGCCGGCCAGGTGGCCAGCGGCGGGATCGCCAGCGTCAGCGGCGCGCCGATGCGCAGCACCGCGACGCGGCGCAGGCCGCGGCGCCGCTCGACCGCCTCCAGCGCCGCCGCCGACCCCAGCACCGCGCGGGTGATCCGTCGTGGATCCACCCCCTCGCCGTCGCTCACCGCATCGAGCGTCGCGCGCAGCGATGCCTCCACGTTCTCGCCCACGGGGGTTCTGGCGCGGGCGAGCACGCGGTCGCTGTCGTCGAGCACGACCGCCTCCGCGTGAGTCTCGCCGAGGTCGACTCCGAGCCTCAGATCAGGCATCCGCGGTCGCCCTCGCCAGCGCCGAGAACTCGACCTCATAACCGAAGGCAGCCGGTCCGACGATCGCGATTCCCGCGGGCGAGCGCCACGCCGCGGGCGTCGGCGAGACGATGACGGTGACCTGCTGGCCTTGGCGCAGGCGCTCGACGCCGATCGGAGCGCACGTGTCCGAGGAGAGCACCGAGATCAGATCCGGCACGGTCGCGCACGCCGCGCCATCCTCGAGCGCGAGCAGAAACTCGCTCTGGAACTCCAGGCGCACCCTGCGCTGGAAATCGCCGTCGCCACCGACGACGGTCGCCGCGCCGCGCGCGAAGCCGCCGCCCGACCGGCGTTCGAGGTCGTGGATCCGGCCCTCGATCAGAGCCGACGCGCCGAGCGTCGCGCACACCGCTCGCAGTCGCTCCCGCACGCCGTCGGTCTGCATCGCCTCCCCGAGCGCGAGCGCCAGCGACAGCGAGCCGGCGATCGTCGCCCGCCGTGCCTGCTCGCCACTCATGCAGTAGAGCGCGGCGGCGCCCACGCCGCCGAGACCCGCCAGCGCGCCGCGAGCGAGCCGCTCGGCCCACACGTCGTCGGCCGGATCGAGTGTCAGCGTGTTGCCGCGCCCGTCGGTGAGGATCAGTGGGCTCGGCGGGATGCCGGCCAGGCGCATCGCCTGCTGATGCAGTTCCGGGAACGCCCGGCCCATCCCGTCCGCGTCGAGCAGCGGCAGGCCCAGGCGCGCCGCCCACATCACCGGGAGCACGCCGTTGGCGCCCGCGATCTCGAACGGCATCAGCGCGTCGACGTGCTGGCCGCGCGCGCCTGTGACGGCTTCGCAGAGCGTACGGCCCTCATCCCCGTTCCAGATGCGCTCTTCGGCGATCGTCGGCGCTCCGACCATCCCGCACGGCAGGACGACCATGTCCGCGCGCAGCTCGCTGAGCTGCACAAGCGTCACCGGACCGTGCTCCGCGACGGCTTGCAGCGCAAGGATCAGCGCTAAGGCTGAGTCGCCGCCCCCCCCTGCACCGAGCACCGACGTTCCGAGCGCGAGCCTCGGAAGGTTCGCGGCGTCAAGCTGCATCTACCACATGATTCTCACAGATGCATAAGATTGGCCTTAAGATGTCGTTGTGGCATCCCTGCGGGAGCTCGTCGAGTCTCCGGCGCTGGCCCCGCTGGTGGGCTATGTGTCGAGGCCGCGCAGCGATCCGGCCGTCGAGGGCGTGACGCTGATCGAGGACCTCGACCGCTTCGCTCAGGTGGGAGAACGCGACATCGTGCTGCTGACGCGGGGCGCGTCGACGGCGATCAGCAGCTACCGCTTCGACATGGCCCTGCGGGTCGCGAGCAGCCGCGGCGTTGCGGCGCTCGTGCTGACCGCCGCGGATGTCTGGCGCATCCCGTCGACGGCCACCGCGATCGCCAACCGCTCCGGTATGGCGATTCTCGGCATGGACGACGACACCGAGCTGATGGAGCTCGCGTTGGCGATCGGCCGCGAGCTCGCGGGAGGCGCCGACGTCGCCCTGATGCGCGCCCACACGGCGGTGCGCGCGATCGAGGCGCATCCGCTGGACGCGAGCATCGAGTCGCTGCTCGCACACGTTGGCGCCGCGCTGGCGGTGCCCATCTCGATGGTCGCCGCCGAGCCGCCGGAAAGGCCGGCTCGCGCGGTGCTCGTCGACGATCGCGTCGAGGGCTGGATCACGGCGCCCGCGCAGGAGGGCGACGCGGCGCTGGGCCTGGAGATCGTGCTCCACGCGCTGGCCACGTGCGTCGCGGAGGTGACGACGCGCGCGCGTCGCTCGCAGGAGCTGCCGACCCAGTCGCGCGAGCAGGTCCTCACCGACCTGCTGTCCGCCACGGCCAAGACCCGGGATGAGGTGGTGCTGCGCGCGCGTGGCCTGGGGCTGGAGATCGACGGCTGGCACGTGGCCGTCAGGCTCGACTTCGAGGATCTGGCCGACCCCGCCGACGGGAAGGAGCTCGACGCCTATCAGGCGCGGGCTCGACTCGCGAGCGCCGCCCTGCAGGCCGCGCGCGCCGCCGGAGGCACGTGGCATCTGGCGCGCGCCGGCGAGGCGTTCGTGCTCGTGAGCAGCTACCGCGAGGATCCGGGCGCCGGCGCCTCTGGGCAGGTGGCAGCCGGTATGGACGAGGTGCTCGCGGCCACGCGGGGCATGCTTCCCGGCACGATCATCCGCTGCGGCGTGGGCACCGCGCGCGCCGGCCCCGGAGGGTTGGTGGCTTCGGTCGCCGAGGCGAAGGCGGCCGCGAACGCCGCGCGCACCTCCAAGCGCGCGGGCAACGCCATCCCGTTCGACAGCGTCGGCCTGCGGCGCGCGCTGGTCGAGTGGTATGCGTCGGATACGGCGCGCGAGGCCGCCGTCTCGGTGCTCCAGCCGCTGTCAGCGCTCGGCGGCATCCGCGCCGAGCGCCTGATCCAGACGCTGCATGTGTACCTCGACGAGCACGGCTCGCTGACGCGCACGGGGCAGCGCCTGAACCTGCACCGCAATGCGGTCGCCTATCGCGTCAACAGGATCTTCGAGCTGCTGGACGTCGATCAGGAGAATCCCGACGATCTGCTGCTGCTGCAGCTGGCGTGCCGCGCGCGCGAGCTGGAGTAGATCGCCGGCGAGGCGAGCGGCGCCGGCCTGCCGATGTGAAATCCCTGCCCCATGTCGACCCCGAGCTCGCGCAGCGCCACCAGCGTGGCGGCGTTCTCGACGCCATCCGCGATCGTGCGCTGGCCGAAGCCCGCGGCGAGCGCCACGACGCCTGAGACGACGGCGCGGGAGCGCTCGTTCTCGACCAGGTCGCGAACGAAGTCCACGTCGATCTTCAGGTAGCGGATGGGCAGGTGCTTGAGATAGGTGAGGGCCGCGTAGCCGGTGCCGAAGTCGTCGAGCGCGAAGCTGCAGCCGATCGCCTCGAGTCGCGAGGCGAAGCGCGTGGCGCCGACTATGTCGGCGACGACGGCCGTCTCTGTGATCTCGAAGGTGATCTGCGACGGCTCGACGCCGTTGCGCTCGAGCGTGTGTTCGACGACGCTGAGAAACGCCGACTGCCCGACCGTGCGCGCCGATATGTTGACGGTGACCGTGTGACCCTCGGCGGCGGCTCGCGCCGCCTGCGCGAAGACCCACTCGTCAAGGGCCGTGACCGTGCCCTGACGCTCGGCCGCCGCGAGCAGGGCCTGCGGGCCGGCGATCGTGCCGTCACGGGCGCGCACGCGCAGCAGCAGCTCCTCGACGATGGTCTCTCCGGTGGCGAGGTCGATGATCGGCTGGGCGTACATCAGCAGCCGCCCGCTCTTGATCGCGTCATCGGCTTCGACGACCAGGCCGGCGTCCTGTAGTTCCTGGCGGATCTCGGCTTCGCGCGCGCGCTGCTCGGTGACGTCCGCGAACACCGCCACAGCACCGACCTGCGTGCCCTCGTCGTTGTAGACGGGGTTCGCGCTGGTGTTCATAAGCACCTCGCCGCGGCTGGTCTGCACGAGCAGATCGACGCCTCGCACCACCTCGCCGTGCAGGGCTCGCACGATCGGCAGATCGTCGAGGGTCATGCGCACGCCCTCGGGGGTGCGCGGCCATACCTGCTCGATCCACGTGGCCGGATCCGCGCCCGTCGAGCCGTCCAGGCCCATCAGCTCGACCGAGCGGCGGTTGAGGTGCGTCAGCTGGCCATCGGCGCTGCAGGCCACCACCGCCACATCGACGCTGTTGAGCAGGACATCGAGCAGATTGCGCTCATCGCGCAGCGTCTGTCGGGTGCGGCGCAGGCGGCTCGCCGGGAGCGCGAAGGCCATGATTAATCGTCGGCCTTCAGGGGGTCTTGGTAGATCCCACATGTGGGCGATATATCCAGCGCCTGCTCCCTCGGATGGGTCATCGGATCTGGATCGCTCAGTCGAAGGCGTCTCCGCCGGACATGACGAGCGCCACCAGCTGTGCGCGTGTGTGCGCTCCCACCTTGGACATCGAGTTGCGTACATGGCTGCGCACCGTCTCCGGTGAGACGTGCAGCAGGTCGGCTATCTGGCGGGTCTCGCGACCAACCGCGATCAGGGCGATCACCGCGCGCTCGCGCCTGGTCAGTTGCGTCAATGCTGGCGTCGGCGTGAGCGATCTGGGGGCGTCTTCGGCCAGTGCCACATGAATTGCGATGCGGCGCTCGTCCACGAACTCCAGACGCGCGGCGAAGTCGACCGGCACTTCCGAGCCGTCGGCGCGGATCGAGGCGCGTGTGCCCGTGTACTCGCCGGACTCGATGAAGGCATGCCACTCGCGCGGGATCAGCTGTGTGATCGTCTCGCGATCGGTGGTGCTCATGTCAGCGGTCTGGTCAGCGCCGCCACGACGTGGTCCACGGTGGTGTGGGTGAAGCGGTCGTCGAGCGCTGCGTGGCCCTGCAGCAGTCGGAGATAGAACGGGCCGTAGAGGAGATCCAACGCGGCTTCGATGTCGGTGTCCGGCGCGATCTCGCCACGCTCGATCGCCATGGCGAAGACCGTGGCTGCGTGAGCGCGGCGTGGCCTGACGAGGCGCGCGTGATATTCCCGCCCAAAATCGGGGTCGCTCTGCACCTTGGCGAGCAGCGCCGCGATCACGCGTGCGTACGGTCTTGCGCTGATCGCTCGCGCCCAGGGAAGCATCAGCGCATGCAGGTCACCCGTGAGCGAGCCCGTGTCGCACCGTTCTGGCGCCAACGTCGCCCACTCGCTGAAGATGGCGTCGAGGGTGAGCAGCTCCTTCGAGGGCCACCAGCGGTAGATGGTGGCCTTGCTCGCCCGCGCGCGTTCGGCGACCGCATCCATGCTGATCGAGCTCAGGCCGTGCTCCAGCAGCAGTTCGCTCGCGGCACGCAGGATCGCGCGGCGCGAGCTCTCGCTGCGCGGGCGCCCGCGGCGGCGTAGGTGCTCGATCGTGCCTTGGGTAGCCATCAGGACGTCTCGATCTCCTTAGTGAGCTTACGCGCATAATAACAAAACTAAACGACTCGTTTCGATTTTATTCGGGCGGCGTTCGCGGGCTCGAGCCAGATCCGTCTCGCACCTGCGCGGAGAGGATCGCGATGTCGTCGCGCACGCCGTCGCCAGGGTCGATCAACCCGAGCAGGGCGTCGATCACGTCCTTGGCCGAGCCCGGGGGCCTGGCTTGGAGCTGGTCGATCATCCTCTGTACGCTGACGACGCGCTCGGGGGCGTGGGCCTCGGCCAGCCCGTCGGTGTACAGCGCCAGCGCGTCGCCCGGCTCGAGCACGGTGGTGGCCTCCTCGATGACCGCGTCGGGGAAGATGCCCAGCAGTGCGCCCGTGCCGCCGAGCTCGCCGGCGTGATGGCCGTCGGCGCGGATCACCAGCGCGGCCGGGTGGCCGGCCAGCGCGACGGTCATCTCCAGCGAGGACCCGCGCGCGCGGATGCGGGCGAGGATCGCGGTCGCGAAGCGCCCGTCGAAGTCCTGCTCGAGCATCGCCCGGTTGACCTGCGCGAGAACCTTGCCCGGACCGCTGCCTTCGCGCGCGTAGGCGGCGGTCGTGTGGCGCAGGAACCCGGTCAGCGCGGCCGCCTCGGCCCCCTTGCCGCACACGTCGCCGACGACCATCCAGCAGCTCTCGTGCCCGCCGAAGACGTCGTAGAAGTCGCCGCCGACCTCGCTGCCCGCGCCAGTCGGCCGGAAGTAGCTCGCGAGCTCCAGCCCGGGGATGACGGGCAGCACCGCAGGCATGAGGCTGCGCCGCAGCGTCTGCGCCACCTGCGCGCGCTCGGCGTACAGCCGCGCGTTGTCGAACGCCATCGCCGCGCGGCCCGCCAGGTCCTCCAGGACCGCCAGCAGGCCGCGGTCGTGGCGCGCGTCGCCGTGCAGCTGCAGGAAGGAGATGGCGCCGCGCGTGCGACCGCGGGCGATCATCGGGAACACCGCCGCGCGCGTGTAGCCGACCTCGCGCATGAAGCGTTCGTGCTCGTTGCTCTGGGCGGCTTCTTCGAGCGCTCCGTCTTCGGTGAGGTCGCGCAGGACGCGTGGAGCGTCGCCGGCGAGCACCCGCGCCACCGGGTGGCCGCTGCGCATGTCCAGCGGGAAGGCTTCGCGCATGCGCTCCACTCCCGCGGCCACCGCTGGGTCGACGGCCGCGGCGATCGTGGCGCCGATCGCGCCGCTCTCGTCGAGCAGGTCGACCACACACAGCTCGGCCAGGTCCGGCACGGCCATGTGCGCGATCGTGCGCAACGTCTCCTGTGGATCCAGCGACCTGTCCAGCTTGGCGGTGGCGGCGATCAGGATTTCCAGGCGCCGGCGCTGCTCGCGCAGGCGGTTCAGCGAAGAGTGCACGACCATCGCCGCGAGCAGCGCCAGCACGATCCCCACGACGGCGATCGCTGCGAACATCGTCGAGACGTGCGCTTCGTAGGCGAGCGGCGCGAGGAACGCCACCAGCACGGCCGCCGATACTCCGACGAAGCGCCCGCGCGGCTGAAACGCGGCCGCGTGGCCGAGCGCGAAGAAGTAGATCAGCGCGAACGGGCTGCGCGGCCCACCACTTGACGCGCACAGCACGGCGATGATCAACACGCCCCACAGCTCCGCGACGCACGCCAGCCCGAGGCCGCCCCAGCCGCGCCGGGCGGCGAACAGCAGCAGGCCGGCCGTCAGCAGCGCGTCGAGCGCCACCGCGGTGACGCCCGCGGGCGAGCTCACGTGCGGGAGCAGCGCGGCGCTCGCGCACAGCAGCGCACCGACGAAGTACAGCCCGCCGGCGATCGCGACCGCCATCCGCGCTTCGCGCCGGCTGGTGGATTCCTCCGGGGCCGCCGGCGTGAGCGTGTCGGCGAGTGTCATGTCTGCATCCTCATCCGCTCCTCCAAGGTTGTCCTTGGCTCGCCCCCGAGCTACCTGGACATATACCCACATTCTGGTGGTTCGGAGTGCAGTCTGTGAGCGCCACACGCAGTTCTCGAGCGCCGCAGGTAGCTTTCGCGGTCATGGCGAGTAGAGACGCGGTCATCTGCGAGCCCCTGCGCACCCCCGTGGGGCGCTTCGGCGGCGTGCTACGCGACGTCAGCGCGGCGACGCTGGCGGCGACGGTGATCCGCGAGCTGGTGGCGCGCACGGGCCTGCGCGGCGAGGACGTCGACGACGTGATCATGGGCCAGTGCTACGCCAGCGGCGAGGCGCCGGCGATCGGCCGCGTGGCGGCGCTCGACGCGGGGCTGTCGGTGGACGTGCCGGGCATCCAGATCGACCGCCGCTGCGGCTCGGGGCTGCAGGCGGTGATCTACGGCTGCATGCAGGTGCAGACGAGCGCCGCGGAGCTCGTGCTGGCGGGCGGCGTGGACAGCATGAGCCAGGCCGAGTTCTACTCCACGCGTCCGCGCTGGGGCGTGAAGAGCGGCGCGATCAGGCTCGAGGATCGCCTCGAGCGCGCCCGCGTGAACGCCGGCGGCGTCAACCACCCGGTGCCGGGCGGGATGCTCGAGACGGCCGAGAACGTGCGCCGCGAGTACGGGATCGGACGAGAGGAGCAGGACGAGCTGGCGCTGCGTTCGCACGAGCGCGCCGTCGCCGCTCAGCAGAGCGGCGCGTTCGCGGGGGAGATCGTGCCGGTGGCGGTCCGCGACGGCGTGGTCGAGCTCGACGAGCACCCGCGTGCGGACACCACCCTGGAGGCGCTCGGGCGGCTGCGCGCGATCATGGGCGCGAGCGACGCGCAGGCGACGGTCACGGCGGGCAACAGCAGCGGCCAGAACGACGGCGCGGCGATCTGCGTGGTCACCCACCCGGACAGGGCCACCGAGCTGGGGCTGCGGCCGCTGGCGCGCCTGGTCTCATGGGCGGTCGCGGGCGTGGCGCCGGAGACGATGGGCATCGGCCCCGTCCCCTCCACGCGGCTGGCGCTGCAGCGCGCGGGGCTGAGCTTGGATCAGCTCGATCTGATCGAGCTCAACGAGGCGTTCGCCGCGCAGGTGCTGGCGGTGCTGCGCGAGTGGCGGCTCCACGACGGCCTGGAGCGCGTCAACGTCAACGGCTCGGGCATCTCGCTCGGCCATCCCGTCGGCGCGACAGGTGCGCGAATCCTCGCAACCCTCCTGCACGAGATGCGCAGGCGCGACGCGCGCTTGGCGCTGGAGACGATGTGCATCGGCGGCGGACAGGGCCTCGCCGCGATTTTCGAGCGCGTCGACGCATAGTCGCCGTCAGGAGGCGACACAGGCGACGCGGGCCTCGCGTATGGACCCGTCGCGCACGGACGACCCGTCGCGCACGGACGACCCGTCGCGCTCAGAGGACCGCTCGGTCCGCGCGGCGCTGTGCTCGGGGCAGTACACACCACGGACGCGACCGTCGCTCAGACCGTATGAGAGCCATTCGCCCCCCCGCCAGGAGAGCCGGAAGAAGCGATCCTCGCACGGGCTGGAGCGCTGCTCGAGCTCGCGAGCCCAGGCGGCGCTGACGAAGCTGGCTGGGATCGTGCGCTGGCATGGGCAGCCGCCGCTGAGATAGCCCGAGGACACGCAGCGCAGGAGTCGGTCGAGACTCGCCTCTGCGGGAGTGGGCGTGGGCGCTGTCGGGTTCGTGGTCGCCGGTGTCGGTGTCGTTGTTGGGGTCAGTGTGTGCATTGGTATCGCCGCCTTGAATATCGTTCCGATGGGAGGACATGCGCCTGCCCGCTTCGGGCAATTCGTGTCGTCCTTTTCGGGTATTCGCCGCTTGTGTGCGGGAACTCCGCAGGTACCGGGTGGATTTGGCCGGTTGTACTAGGCGGCCTGGGCGGCCGAGTGGCCTGTGCGGCCCGAGCGAGCTGTGCGGCCCACGCGGGGCCGTGGCTAGCGGCCCTTGGAGGTGCCGCGCCGCAGCCGGTGCACGCGGCGCAGTTCTTCGACGGCCTCGTCGCGGCCGCCGAGTGCGGCGCGCGGGCCATCTCCGAGGAGCTCGACGTCGACGGCGGTGCGCACGAGCTCGCCGGCGATGGCGTCGGCGCGCTGCGCGCCGGCGCCGGGGCGTGAGCTGACGGCGCGCTCCAGGCGCTTGCCGCGGAACAGCAGCCCGACGCCGTCGTCGAGCGCCCACCCGCCGGGAAGCGTGCCGTCGCGCACGCCAGCGAGCCACACGGGCAGGCGCTCGGGCTCGCCGTCGGCGTGGACGCTGAGCGAGCCGTCGAGCACCCCCAGGCCGGGCATCGGCTCGGGAGGGCCGCTTGAGCGTGTGACGCCCCCCTGGAACCAGCACATGGCGCCGGCGCTGAGCCCCGCGAGGACGGTGCCGCGCTGCCACGCCTGCACGAGCAGCTCGTCGATCCCGTGCGCGTGCCACAGCGCGAGCAGGTTGCGCATGGAGCCCCCACCGACGTAGACGATGTCCTGGCTGAGCACGATCTCCTCGAGCGGGCGGGTGGTCTGGCGCAGGTTGAACAGCGACAGATGCTCGGGCAGGCACGCGCGCTCGGTGAAGCGGGCCTTGAAGGCGTTGATCAGCGAGGTGGTGTCGCCGGAGGCTGTGGGCAGGAACAGGATGCGCGGCTCGCCGACGTCGGCGAGCGACAGCACGAAGTCGTCGAGCAGCGGGTTGGTGGGCTCCATCGTGAAGCCACCCCCGCCCATGGCGAAGATCTGGCGTGACTCGACGGGGACGACCGATCGCGCGGTCATGCGGCGACGGGCTCCGATTTGGCGAGCTCGGGCGCGGCGCCCAGGAAGCGGGCCTCCAGGCGCGTCTCGCGCGTCCTGGCGCCGTCGGGCTCGACGCGGAACGCGCCGGCGTTGGCGTTGGCGCTGACGACCTGCTCGAGCTGTGTGCCGCGGAAGTGCAGCGCGACGCCGTCCTCGACGGCGAAGCCGGGACGCATGCCGTCGGCGACGAAGCGGTGGTACTCCTCGCGACGGGCGGGCTCGGCGTCATAGTGCACACAGTTGGAGTACGGCAGCAGCCCCAGCCCGCGCACGGCCCGGGGCGCCCCGTGGAAGGCGCTGAGCGCCTGCTCGAACCAGCACAGCGAGCCGGCGGAGGGGCCGCACAGGACGATGCCGCGGCGCCAGGCCCGGCGCAGGATGGTGTCCAGCCCGTGCGCGCGCCAGGCGCCGAGCATGCTGACGACGTTGCCGCCGCCGACGTAGATCAGATCCTGTCCCAGCAGGTGGCTGGCGAGGTCGTCCTCGACGCCGTCGGTGCCCTGGTCGCGGCGGAACAGCGACACGTGGCTGGCCTCGCATCCGGGCGAGAAGCGCCGGTAGAAGCGCACGACGTAGTGGTCGGCGTCGCCGGAGGCGGTCGGCAGGAAGCACACGCGCGGCCTGGGGCTGCCGGTCAGCGACAGCACGTAGTCGTCGAGCAGCAGGCTGTCTCGCTCCATCGAGAAGCCGCCACCGCCGAAGGCGACGATCTGCGGAGCTCTGTTTGGCATGACCCTCTCCCTCGCTCGGCTGGGGACGCGATACGAACAGCCTGGGTCAGCGTGGCGAAGATGCCGGGCGGGCGGTATGGACCGGCGTCCCAGATCGAGCGGGTCGGCGATCGACATCAGCCCAGGCGGGCGGCCGGTGCTATTTGACGATCGTGAAGCTCAGCGAGTGCGCGGTGGAGCGCACGCCGGCGGTGTTGGTGGCGGTGATGGTGAGCGTGTAGCGGCCGACCGCGAGCCGCTTGTGCGCGGAGATCCGTCCCTGGAAGACGACGCTGTTGGAGCCGGTGCGCGCGGCGAGGGTGAGCGCGCCGGCCGCCAGTACGCGCCGGCAGGCTCTGTGCCGGGCGTTCTTGCTGGTCAGCGCGACGCACTTGTTGGCGACGGCGCGACCGCTGAGCAGCCGCGTGAAGCTGAAGCGCACGGACACCGGTTCGTCGGCGGTGAACGAGACGGTGGTGCCCACGGGCGGCGTGCTTCGCTTGCGCTTGCTGGCGCTGATGCGCGCGAGCTTGGCGCCGGCGCGCCAGCGGTCGGCGGATTGGTGGACGCGGCTGAGCACGGGAACCGGAGGGGGCGTCAGGGGAGTCGCGGGGCGGGCCGCGGCGAGGATCGTCACGGGCGCGCTCGCCGCCGAGGTGGTGACGTCGAGCAGCGGGTAGCTGACGGTCACCTGGCAGGACAGCTGCCCGCCGACGTCGGCGGCTGCGGGTGTGTAGGACTGGCCGACGGCGACTTCGGAGGCGCCCAGCAGCCAGCGGTAGCCATCGAAGCCGAACAGGCTCGTGGAAGGCTGCAGCGACGCCCACGAGGACCAGGCGGCGTCGCCGCACAGCTGGGCGCCGCCGGCCTGGTCGTTGCCGCTGACGGCGGGCGGGGAGACGAGCGCGGGCGCGGCGCCGGCGCCGATCTGGCCGATGGCCGGCGAAGTGCCGGAGCCCTGATCGGCGAACCAGAGGTCGCCGTCGGGTCCGGGCGCGATGCTGACCGGAGCGCTGCTCGCTTCCAGGCCGGCGGAGAACTCGGTGATGGCGCCCGCCGGTGTGATCTGTCCGATCGCCGGCGTTTTGCCGCTGTCGGTGAACCACATGTTCCCATCGGCGCCGGGCGCGATGCCCACGGGGACGCTGCCGGTGTTCAGGCCGGTGGAGAACTCGGTGATGGTGCCGCTGGGCGTGATCCGCCCGATGGCTTTGGGCGCGCCGAGGTCGGTGAACCACAGGTTGCCTTCGGGCCCCGCGGCGATGTCCCACGGCGCGGTGTGTTGGTCGAGGCCGGCGGTGAACTCGGTGATGGCGCCGCTGGGCGTGATCCGCCCGATGGCCTTGGTGCTCCCTCGATCGGTGAACCACAGATCGCCTTCGGTGCTCGCTGTGATGTCGTACGGTTCGGCGCCTTCGTCGAGGCCGGCGGTGAACTCGGTGATGGCGCCGCTGGGGGTGATGCGTCCGATGGCCTTGGTGGTCCCGCCGTCGGTGAACCACAGATCGCCTTCCGGGCCGAGCGTGATTTCGAGCGGCCGGCTGCCTTCGTCGAGGCCGGCGGTGAGCTCGGTGATGGCGCCGCTGGGCGTGATCCGTCCGATGGCCTTGGTGGTGCCTCGATCGGTGAACCACAGATCGCCTTCGGGCCCGGCGGCGATGCCGTACGGCTGGCTTTCCGAGTTCAGCCCGGCGGAGAGCTCGATGATGGCGCCGGCGGGGGTGATGCGCCCGATGGCGCCGGTCTTGCCTTCGTCGGTGAACCACAGGTTGCCGTCGGGGCCGGCGGCGATGGCCGACGGGGCGCTGCCTTTGTTCAGCCCGGCGGAGAACTCGGTGATGGCGCCGGTGGTGGCGGCGACGGCTGTGCCCGCGCACGCGAGCACGGCGGCGATCGCCAACGATGCAGCGAGCGTCAGAGGCCGCCGTGCCCAGGTACTCCGGCCAACGTCTGCTGTGAACGTCCGTGTCGTCAAGCCCGTCCTCTGCGACTCGCTGGCTTATGCAACATTGAGATTAGCCACACGCTGTTCCTACATCGGACGGCGATGCTGCCCGCGTGAGCTATTCAGGGGAGACAAGCTCGGCCGCGTCACCGACAGCGTCTGCGGCGCCGGTCACCACACCTGTCGGCAGCGCGTGGCGGCTGCGGTTGCGGGCTCGCGCGCTTTCGGCGCGGGTGGTGCGCGTCGCGCGCCCGGAGCTTGCGGCGGTGATGTCGCTGGCGGCGGTCCTGAACCTGTGGGACCTGTCGCGCAACGGCTGGGCGAACGAATACTACGCGGCGGCGGTGCGCTCGATGAGCTCGAGCTGGCACGATTTCCTGTTCGCGTCGCTGGACGGCGGCGGGGTGATGAGCGTGGACAAGCCGCCGCTGGCGCTGTGGGTGCAGGCGCTGTCGGTGCGGGTGTTCGGCTATGACTCGCTGAGCATCCTGGTGCCGCAGGCGCTGATGGGCGTGGCGAGCGTGGCGTTGGTGTACGACCTGGTGCGCCGTCGCTTCGGGCGCGTCGGCGGGTTCGTGGCGGGCGTGGCGCTGGCGCTGACGCCGATCACGGTGGCGATCTCCCGCCACAACAACCCCGATTCGCTGCTGATCCTGTGCTGCGTGGCGGCGCTGTGGTGCGTTGTGCGTGCGCTGGAGGATCCGCGCACGCGCTGGCTGGTGGCGGCGGGCGTGTGCGTGGGCCTGGGCTTCGAGACGAAGATGCTGGTGGCGCTGGTGGTCGTGCCGGGCGTCGTCGCGGCGTGGCTGTGGGTCGCGCCGGCAGCGCGCGGGCGCTGGCACGCGCTGCGCCAGCTGCTGGCGGGCGGCGGCGCGATGCTGGCGGTCGGCGGCGCGTGGCCGGCGCTGGTGGAACTGACGCCGGCGGCGGACCGCCCGTGGGTGTCGGGCACGAGCGACAACAAGATCCTGTCGCTGATCTTCGAATACAACGGCGTCGGCCGTGTGGACGGGCAGGCGGGCGGGCCGGCGGGCGCGGGCGGCGGCAATGTGTTCGGCTGGACCCCGGGGCCGCTGCGTCTGCTGAACTCGGCGCTCGGTGGCCAGGCGGGCTGGCTGCTGGGCTTCGCGCTGGTGGCCGGCGTGGGCATCCTCGCGGCGAACCGTCTGCGCCGCGCGGATGCGCGCAGCGGGTGGCTGCTGGCGGTCGGCGGCGCGTTCGCGGTGACGGCGATCCTGTTCAGCGCGGCGAGCGGGATCCTGCACCCCTACTACGTGTCGCTGCTGGCGCCGTTCGCGGCGGCGCTGGCGGGCGCGGGCGCGGCGCAGCTGGTCGGTGGCGCCGTCAACGTTCGCGTGGTGGGCCCGCTGGCGGTGGCGGCGGGCGTGACCGTCGAGCTGGCGATCCGCTCCGACTACCCCGGTCAGCTGACGTGGCTGGCGCCGGTGCTGATCGTTGTCGGCGGCTTGGCGGCGCTGGCGCTTGCGGCGTTGAGCTCGCGGCGGGTGCGCGTGGCGGCGGTGGGCGCGGCACTGGCGGCGCTGCTGGCGGCGCCGGCTGCGTGGGCGCTCGACACGCTCGGACACGCGACCAGCGGCACGTTCCCGGCGGGCGGTCCGGCGTCGGCTGAGACGGTCGGCTTCGGCGGCCCGGGCGGCGGCCCGGGCGGCGGGCCCGGCGGCGGGCCGGTCGGCTTCGGCGCTCGCGGCGGCTTTGGCGCACCCGGCGCACGCGCGGGCGGGGTGCCGCTGTTCGGCGGTGCGGGCGCTCCTACCGGTGCGGCTCCGGGCCAGGGCGGTCCGGGCGGCCCTCCGGGCCTCGCCGGCGGACGTGCGGGCGCAGGCGGTGGCACAGCCGGCGGGTTTGGCGGTGGAAGCGACTCGCTGAAGCAGATGCTGTCGTACGTGGCGGCACACGGTGGCGGCCCGATCGCGGTCTCCAGCCAGTCGACCGCCGCCACGGCGATCATCCACGAAGATGCGAACGTGGCTGGCATCGGCGGCTTCTCGGGACGCGAGAGCGACGTAAGCGTTTCGTGGCTGGCGGAGGAGGTGCGTATGGGCAAGGTCCGCTGGGTGCTGGACGAACAGGGCGGCGGCGGCTTCGGCGGGGGCGCCGGCGCGCCGGGCGAAACCCGCGCGGGATCGAAACCGGCGATGGCGGCGGTGGCGAAGGAGTGCCGCGCGGTGACGCTGTCGAGCTCCGGCTCGCAAGCGCTCGGCGGGTCGCACGCGACGGGCGCGGCGGGCTCGTCGGCGACGCTGTATGACTGCGAGGGCCGCGCGAGCGCGCTGGCGAGCGCGAGCACGGGACAATCGGGCTCGTGAGGATCCTGGTCGTCGACGATGACCGCGCGGTGCGCGAAGCGCTGCGACGCACGCTGACGCTCGCGGGCTACGACGTGCAGCTGGCGCAGGACGGCGAGACGGCGCTCGAGCAGATCGTGCAGTCGGTGCCGGATGCGGTGGTGCTCGACGTGGGCCTGCCGGGGATCGACGGCCTGGAGGTGTGCAGGCGTTTGCGGCGCCTGGGCAACCGCGTCCCGATCCTGATCCTGACGGCGCGAGACGCGGTGGCCGATCGCATCGACGGGCTGGACGTGGGGGCGGACGACTACATGGTCAAGCCGTTCGACGTGGGCGAGCTGAAGGCGCGGCTGCGCGCGCTGCTGCGCCGCGCGAATCCGGAGACGGACACTGACGCGCTGTCGTTCGCGGAGTTGCGCCTGGATCCCGACCGCCACGGCGCGCAGGTGGGCGAGAGCTTCGTGGAGCTGACGCGCACGGAGTACCAGCTGCTGGAGCTGCTGATGCTGAACCCGCGACGCGTGCTGTCGCACAGCGTGATCTACGACCGCGTGTGGGGCTATGACTTCGGCCCGACGTCGAACGCGCTGCGCGTGTACGTGGGCTATCTGCGCCGCAAGCTCGAGGATGCGGGCGCGCGGGACCTGATTCACACGGTCCGCGGCGTCGGCTACGCGCTGCGCGAGCCGTGAGCGAGCGCTTGAAGCGGGGCCCGCCGGCGATGACGCTGCGCACGCGCATAGCGGCGGTCGCGGGCGCGTCGGTGGCGGTGGCGGTGCTGGCGGCGGCGATCGGCCTGTACGCGGCCGTGAGCTCAGATCTGCGCGGCGAAATAGACAGCTCGCTGCGCGCGCGTGCGCGGGTATTGGTGGGCCCGGCGCACCGTTCGGCGCCGGCGGCGGCGGGGCTCGGTGGGGGCGCGCCGGGCGCCCAGGGCGGGCCGCCGGCGGGCGATCGCGACGCTCCAGGCGGATTTCCAGGCCAGGTCCAGCCGGCGCCGTTCGGCGCGGCGTCGGGCTACGTGCAGTTCATCTCGCCGCAGGGCGAAGTGGTGGTGCCGGGCGGCCAGGGCGCCTCGCCGACGCGGATCGCGCTGACGGCGCGGGACCGGGCGATCGCGGCGCGCGGCAGCGGCGCCAGCCTGACGGACAGGAGCGTGAAGGGGACGAAGCTGCGCGTGTTGACGCTGGGCACGGGCCCCAGCGGCGCGGTGATGGTGGCGCAGCCCTTGACGGAGGTCGAACACGAGCTCAGCAGGCTGCTGCTGATCCTGGTGCTGATCGGCGTGGGCGGCGTGGTGCTGGCGGCTCTGCTGGGAGCGGTGGTGGCGCGCACGGCGCTGGCGCCGATCGCGCGCTTCACCGAGCGCACGGAGTCGCTGACGGGCAACCTCGACCTGTCGCGCAGGCTGGAGCTGGAGGGTCGCGACGAGCTGTCGCGCCTGGCGGACAGCTTCAACGGCACGCTGGACGCGCTGGAGCGCTCGGTGCAGGCGCAGCGCCACCTGATCGCCGACGCGAGCCACGAGCTGCGCACGCCGATCTCCTCGCTGCGGGCGAACATCCAGATCCTGGGCGAGGCGCAGCGGCTGCCGCCGCAGGAGCAGGAGAGCCTGCGCGCGGACATAGTCGCGGAGCTGGACGAGCTGACGGCGCTGGTGGGCGACGTGGTGGAGCTGGCCCGCGGCGCGGCCCCGGACGGCGCGGTGGACGACGTGCGCCTGGACAGCGTGGTGCGCGACACGGTGGAGAGCGCGCGCAGGCGCGGGGATCTGCGCTTCGAGCTGAGCCTGGAACCGACGATCGTGCGCGGTCAGGCCGACCGCATCGGCCGCGCGGTGTCGAACCTGGTGGACAACGCCCGCAAGTGGAGCCCGTCGAACGGGGTGGTGGAGCTGGCGCTGAGGGACGGCGTGCTGAGCGTCCGCGACCACGGCCCGGGCTTCCAGGAGGCGGACCTGCCGTTCGTGTTCGACCGCTTCTACCGCGCTGACGACGCCCGCAAGCTCCCCGGCTCGGGCCTGGGCCTGGCGATCGTGCGCCAGGCGGCGGAGGCGTGCGGCGGCTTCGCCGAAGCGCAGAACGCCCCCGGCGGCGGGGCGCTGCTGCGGGTGAGCTTCGGCGCGCCGGTCGAGCTTGTCCCGGGCTGGTCGGGGGAGTAGCGGTCGTGTTACCGGGCGAGCGGGTTGTGCCAGCGCACCTCGGTGAAGCGGGCGAAGTCCGTGTCCGCTGAGCACACCTCGATGCCGTGCTCAATGGCAAGCGCCGCGAGTTGCGCGTCGGATACGAGGTTGCCTCGCAGCTGATAGCGCTCGACGAGCTCGCCGAGGATCTTTGCGTGACGCCTGGTTGGGGTCGGTACCCAGACGAGATCGTTTGCGAGCCAGTCCTCGACGCATCGCCACGCCTCGTCTGGCTCCATCGGCTTCTCCCACGCCCGCGACTGCGTGGCGATGCGCGTGAACGCTCCGAGCGACTGCCAGGGCATGGCGACGCGTCGCGTTCCGTTCAGCTGCTCGGTCAACCATGCATGAGCCGAGGTGTGGAAGGGGCTCTCTCTGTTGGTCGCGAACAGCAGCAGGTTGGCGTCGACCAGCATCAGCCGAACGCGGGCCCCTCGAGCTGCTCGAGCGCCTCGGCCACGTTGGTCACGTCGACCGTGCTGCGGCCAAAGTCGTGCGTGCGCTGCACGAAGCGCGAATGCGGCTCGCTGCGTCGCACCATGCCCGCGCGCGCGAGCTCGTTGAGCGCCTCGCTTGTACCGATCGAGCGCTCGCGCTGAAGACGCTGGAGCTCGGCGGCAACGTCGTCGGCGAGGGTTACCGTCGTTCGCATGTGATCAGCCTAGCATCATGATGCCCTTAGCAAAGCATCGTGATGCGTGGAGCAAAGCATCGTGATGCGTGGAGGGAAAATCAGGGTCGGCGGCAGAATCCGGCGCTGCTGGCCGCGCAGCCAGTGCCCGGGCGCCGATCCAAACGTGGCAGTTGTTGCTATCACGTGTGTGGCAACATGCGTTGAGCGGCGCCGCAGATGTTCGGCGTTCGCTAATAGCTTGAAGGACTTGTGGAGGGTCCGTCTAATAGTTCGGTTGCTCAACCGCAACTTTTTTGCCTGCTCGGAGTCCGAGAGGTAGAGGGATGTCTGAATATCGCCGAGTTCCGATAGGGGAGGTAGCCGTGAGGTCCAGGGTCCGTGTTTCGCTCGTAGCACTCGTAGTCGGTGCGCTCGTATCACTGGCTGCCGTCAGCGCGGCGCAGGCCGCCTCATTCGGCGTGGAAAGGTTCGTGGCGACGAACTGCAAGGAAGCATTCGAAAAATGCGGCGGCGAAGAAGTCGAAGTCATCCCGTTCCCCTTCAAATACACCCGTCCCAAGTCAGAAGTCACCGTTGCCGAAGCGCACGAACAGGGCTTCACGGAAGCCGGCGGACGCGTGCCCAACGGTGTGACCGACTTCGAAATCAACACGGTCGGGGCATACCCGAACGCGATCCCGACGGGAATCGTGAACCACGTCAGGGTGGATGTCGCCTCTGGTCTCGCCACTTCGCCGGTCGCCGTGCATCAATGCGCGTTGACGGAATTCGACGAACACGAACTCGCTCTCGGAGCGGGCTTGTACACGGCGGAACCCACTAAATGCACCCAGATCGGCGTCGAAAAGGTGACCGTCTATCTCGGCAAAGAAGTGGAAGAAAAAGACGGCTTCAGCGACGTGCCGATCGAAGGCAAGGTCTACAACGTGGTGCCGCCGGAAGGTCTTGCCTCCTACTACGGCGTTGCCTTGGCACTTCCGAAATTCATCACCGAAGCCAAAGGTCTAGGCGCAAGCCAGTACTACGCGCACTCCTTCGTCGAAGGCAACGTCGAATGGGGTAAAGAAGCCGAAGGCACCGACGCCGGCGACTACCACGATTACTTCACCGTCAACGTCAACCCAGAACTTCCGGTGATCAGCTCAAGGCAGGTGTTGTTCGGTAAGAGCGGCGAAGGTGACTTCATCACCAACGCCACCAGCTGCCCGGGGGACAACACAACCTACGTCACCCTGAAAGACACGACCGGCGAAACGACGCGGAAGTCCTTCACGACGCCGATCGGGCTCGAAGGCTGCCAAAGCCTCGTGTTCAACCCAGGCTTCGAACTGCTGTCGGGATCTACAGTCAGCGACCAGCCGAACCAAATCACGACGGCTGTGTCTGACCTGAACGAACCAGCCGCGGGTACAGGTGGGACGAACAACCCGGCAGCAAAGGCGCCTTCGCAGGTCAAAACCGCGTCGATCACGATGCCCGAAGGCATGACGCTGAATCCGTCGGCGGCAGCCGGTCTTGAAGACTGTACACCAGCCCAGGCGAGGATCCACAGCGAAGTGTTCGGTGTGGCCTGTCCCATTGGCTCGGAACTTGGATCGGTGAGCCTCGAAGTTCCCACCCTTCCAGAGGGCTCACTGACCGGTAGCGTTTACCTCGGCGGGCCTGAATCAGGTCCGATCACCGGTCCGCCGTACATCATCTATGTCGTCGCTAACTCCGAACGCTATGGCGTGTCCGTGCGCATCAAAGGTGAAGTTGTGCCGAACGCAGCGACCGGACAGCTGACGACGATCTTCCAGGAAAACCCCGAACAGCCCTTCAACAACCTCAAGATCAAGCTCGACAGGGGCGTGCTCACGTCAATAGCCAACCCGCTGATCTGTGGGGCTCCGGTTGGGTCGGCGAACTTCACACCGGTCTCGGGAACGGCGGAAGTGGCCGATCCGTTCGGTGTTTCCGTCACCGGCTGCGCATCGTCGATTCCGTTCTCGCTGAGCCAGAGCACGCAATACGAACCCACGAACGCCGCCGGACACAGCTCCTACACGTTCAACCTCGGCCGGCCCGAAGGCCAGCAGTACCTGCAGAAGATCACTACGACACTGCCGTCGGGCGTCGTCGGTGAGATTCCGGACGTCACGCTCTGCGCTGAACCGCAGGCCGCCCTGCACCTGCGGGTCCGCGAGCAGGATCGGCACCGCCACGGTGACCGCCGGTTCCGGCAGCTTCCCGTACTCGTTCTCGGGGCCTGTCTACATGACCGGGCCGTACAACGGCGCGCCGTTCGGCCTGTCCATCGCGGTGCCGGCTGTCGCCGGTCCGTTCAACCTCGGGACGATCGTGACGAGGTCGACGATCAACGTCAACCCGACGACGGCACGCGTGACGGCTGAAAGCGTGCTGCCGACGATCGTGGGCGGCATCCCGATACGCCTGCGCTCGCTCAGCGTGGACGTGAGCAGGCAGGGCTTCATCCTCAACCCGACCAACTGCTCGTTGGAGCAGACCGAATCGACGCTCACGTCGACGTTCGGGACGGTCCAGGCGGGGCTGAACAGCCCCTTCCAGGCCGAAGGCTGCAGCGCACTGGCGTTCAAACCGACGTTCACCGCCACCACCAGCGGCAAACACTCGAAAACCACGGGCGCGAGCCTGGTGACGACGATCACGCAGCTGCCGGGTCAGGCGAACGTCAAGTCGGTGCTCGTGTCGTTGCCCAAACAGCTGCCCTCGCGTCAGACGACGCTCGAAAAAGCGTGTCTGGCGAAGGTGTTCGAAGCGAACCCGCTCAACTGCGCCAAAGAATCGCCAGGTTCTGAAGTGGGCACGGCCACGGCTGTCACGCCGGTGCTGCCGGTCGCGATGAAAGGGCCCGCGTTCCTCGTCTCGCACGCCGGTGAAGAATTCCCGAGCCTCGAGCTGGTGCTCGAAGGCGAGGGCGTGCGTGTGATCCTCGAAGGCAAGACGCACATCAAGGGTGGGATCACGACGACGGACTTCGAGTCCGCGCCCGACGTCCCGGTGTCGAGCGTCACCGTCAACCTGCCGCTCGGTCCACACTCGGCGCTGGCCACGGAACGGCTCACGACGAACCTGTGCACCGCCAAGCTGGTGATGCCGACGACGATCACCGGCCAGAACGGCAAGCAGATCAAACAGAACACGATCATCGCGCCGACCGGCTGCGGTGTGCAGATAGTCGGTCACAAGGTGGTCGGAAACACGGTCTACCTGACCGTCAAGACGTTCGCCGCCGGGCGCCTGAGCGGTAGCGGCAAGGGCCTGTCGACCGCCTACCGCACGCTCGGCAGCGCCGCCAAAGCCACGACGCTCAAGGTCCCGCTCTCCCGTAAGGGGCGCGCCAAAGGCCGGCCGTTCAAGGTGAGCGTGCGGGTCGGGTTCGTGCCCAAGAAAGGCACGCACTCCTCCCAGTCGGTGACGGTGACGTTCCGACGCTGAGGGTCCGCGCGGCCGGCTCCAACCTGAGCGCGCCGGCCGCGCATGCCGTACATTGTCGGACATGGATGTCGTTACGGGTACGGATACCTCAGCGTCGTCTGCCGACGTCGACCGCCTGCTGACAGGCATCCGCCATCTGACCGAGCTCGCCGACGGCGCGAGCAACGCGGACGCCATGTTCCGGGCGCTGGCCCGCGAGCTCCTGTCCATCCCCGGCGCCGATGAGGTGCGCATCCACCACCTGCCCGTCGACCGCGCCGACGCGGAGGAGCTGGTGGCGGTGTACATGTTCGGAGGCGTCGGACGGCTGAGCTATCTCGTGCCCCGCGCCGAGCGTCCGCCGGGCGTCAGCTGGGTGGCCGCCAACCGCGAAGGCTTCCTCGCGGCCGACCCAGCGGAGCTCGTTGCCTGCATCCCGCGCTTGGCCGAGACGGGCACTGTCAGCTCTGCGCTGCTCGTACCGCTGGCCGAGCGGGGCAAGGTGGAGGCGGTGGTGGTGCTCGTGCGCCGCGAGTCCGACGTCTTCGCCCGCTCGGAGCTCGCGCTCGCCGTCGCGCTCGTCGACCAGGCGGCGACCGCGCTCGCGCTCGCGCGCGCCCGCGCCGAGGCGGGCACAGATGCGGTCACCGGCTGCATGAACCACCGCGCGATGCGCCGGCGCCTGGATGAGGAGATCGGCCGCGCGGCGCGCACAGGCGGCCCGCTGTCGTGCATGCTGATCGACCTCGACGACTTCAAGCTGGTCAACGACCACCACGGCCACCACGCCGGCGACGCGATGCTGCGAGGCGTCGTGCAAGCGCTCGTCGGCGAGTTCCGCGCGTTCGATCGCGTGGCGCGCTACGGGGGCGACGAGTTCGTCGTGATCCTGCCCAACGCCGACCTCGACAGCGCCGCCGCCGCGGCCACCCGCGCGCTCGAGCGGCTGCGATCGATGCCTCCACACGACGGAGTCCCCGCGGGCGTGTCCGCCTCGATCGGCGTCGCCCAGTGGCGCGCGCCGATGGGCACCGACCAGCTGCTGGAAGCGTGCGACGCGGGGCTGCTGCGCTCCAAGCGTCAGGGCAAGGGACGCGTGACGCGCGCCTCGTAGACTGCAAGGTATGCCGCACAACAGCTTTGGCGCCAGGAGCACGCTCGAGGTCGGCGGCCGCAGCTATGAGATCTTTCGCCTGGACGCGCTCCAGCAGCGCTTCGACGTCGCGCGGCTGCCGTTCTCGCTGAAGGTGCTGCTCGAGAACCTGCTGCGCACCGAGGGTGGCGGCTCGGTCACCGCCGCGGATATCGAGGCGCTCGCCAGCTGGGACGCGAAGGCGCAGCCGAGCAAGGAGATCGCGTTCACCCCCGCGCGCGTGCTCATGCAGGACTTCACCGGTGTGCCCGCGGTCGTCGATCTGGCGGCGATGCGCGACGCGATGGCCGACATGGGCGGCGACCCCGCCGCGATCAACCCGCTGGCGCCGGCCGAGCTCGTGATCGACCACTCCGTGCAGGTCGACGCCTTCGGCACGCGCGACTCCTTCCGTTTCAACGCCGAGCGTGAGTTCGAGCGAAACCAGGAGCGCTACGCGTTTCTGCGCTGGGGCCAGGGCGCGTTCGACGACTTCGCCGTCGTGCCGCCCGACACCGGCATCGTCCACCAGGTCAACCTCGAGTACCTCGCGCGCGTGGTCTTTCCCAACGAGAAGACCGGTCAGGCCTACCCCGACACGCTCGTGGGGACCGATTCGCACACGACCATGGTCAACGGGCTGGGAGTGCTCGGGTGGGGGGTTGGCGGCATCGAGGCCGAGGCGGCGATGCTCGGCCAGCCGATGTCGATGCTGATCCCGCAGGTGCTCGGCTTCCGCCTGCACGGAGCGCTGCCCGAGGGCACCACCGCCACCGACCTCGTGCTGACGGTCACGCAGATGCTGCGCGAGCGCGGCGTGGTGGGCATGTTCGTGGAGTTCTACGGCGCCGGGCTGGCCGGACTGCCGATCGCGGACCGGGCGACCATCGGCAACATGTCGCCCGAGTTCGGCTCCACCTGCGCGATCTTCCCGATCGACGCCGAGACGCTCGCCTACCTCGAGTTCACCGGGCGCTCGAGCGAGCAGATCGCGCTCGTCGAGGCATACGCCAGGGCGCAGGGCCTGTGGCACGACGAGCGCTCCGAGCAGCCGACGTTCTCGGATGAGATCGAGCTCGACCTGGGCAGCGTCGAGCCGAGCCTCGCCGGCCCCAAACGCCCTCAGGACAGGGTGCCGCTGAGCGACGCCAAGGGCTCGTTCAGGCGTGCGCTGGAGGACTACGCCCCCAGCGACGGCGAACAGCTCGACCCCCAGGACGAGGCCGTCGCCGAGTCCTACCCCGCCTCCGATCCGCCCGCCGACGGCGCGCCCGGGCACCGGGCGCCGCTGAGCGTAGGCTCGCGCTCCTCCGGCGAGCAGGGGGTCGCGACGCTCGCCCGCTGTCACGCCGCCACGCCGGTGACGCTCGACGGCGAGACCTTTGAGCTCGATCACGGCCACGTGGTGATCGCGGCGATCACCAGCTGCACCAACACCTCAAACCCGTCGGTGATGGTCGGCGCCGGCATCCTCGCCCGCAACGCGCTCGCGCGCGGCCTGCGCTCCAAGCCGTGGGTCAAGACCTCGCTCGCGCCGGGCTCGAAGGTCGTCACCGAATACCTCGACCGCTCGGGCCTGACAGCGCCGCTGGAGGAGCTCGGCTTCAACCTCGTCGGATACGGCTGCACCACCTGCATCGGCAACTCCGGCCCGCTGCCCGATGAGATCTCCGCGGCCGTCAACGACGCCGATCTGGCGGTCGTGTCGGTGCTGTCGGGCAACCGCAACTTCGAGGGTCGCATCAACCCCGACGTGAAGATGAACTACCTGGCCTCACCGCCGCTGTGCGTCGCCTACGCGCTCGCGGGCACGATGGACATCGACATAGTCAATGACCCGCTCGGCCAGGACGAGCACGGCGAGGATGTCTACCTCAGGGACATCTGGCCCTCCGAGCACGAGGTCGCACAGACGATCGGCGACGCCGTGCAGGCGGACATGTTCCGCCGCAGCTACGGCGAGGTGTTCGCCGGCGACGAGCGCTGGAACGGCTTGCCGGTGCCGCAGGGCGAGCGCTTCGCGTGGGCCCCGGACTCCACCTACGTGCGCCTGCCGCCGTACTTCCAGGGAATGCCCGCGCAGCCTCACGCGGTCGCAGACATCGAAGGCGCGCGCGTGCTGGCGCTGCTCGGCGACAGCGTCACCACCGATCACATCTCGCCTGCGGGATCGATCAGGCGCGACGGGCCCGCCGGCGTCTACCTGCAGGAGCAGGGCGTCGCGCCGCGTGACTTCAACTCCTACGGCGCGCGCCGCGGCAACCACGAGGTGATGATGCGCGGGACGTTCGCCAACATCCGCCTGCGCAACCTGCTCGGCGGCGGACAGGACGGGGCCGCGGCGCTGCCCGAAGGCGGCTACACCCGCTACCTCGCCGACGGCTCCAACGCGCAGATGTCGATCTACGACGCGGCCATGCGCTACATCGACGAGGGGATCGACCTGGTGGTGCTCGCCGGCCGCGAGTACGGCTCCGGCTCCTCGCGCGACTGGGCCGCCAAGGGCACCAAGCTGCTCGGGGTGCGGGCGGTGATCGCGCAGAGCTTCGAGCGCATCCACCGCTCCAACCTCGTCGGCATGGGCGTGCTGCCGCTGCAGCTCCCCGATGGGCAGAGCGCCCAGTCGCTGGGCCTCACCGGCATCGAGACGTTCTCCGTGACGGGCCTCGCCGAAGCGATGGCCGGCGGTGGCGCGCCGCCGCGCGAGGTGCGCGTGCGCGCCGAGCGCTCCGGCGCCGAGCCCGTCGGCTTCGACGCGCGCGTGCGTATCGACACGCCGCAGGAGGCCGAGTACTTCCGCCACGGCGGCATCCTCCAGTACGTCCTGCGAACGCTGCTCGCCGCGTGAGCCCCGCCGCGCGCAAAGCGCCCGCAAAACGGGCGCGCGCAGTCGGCGTGCCGCCGGTCCTGCGCGACCTGCTGCTCGCGCGCGGCCCGTCGGGCTATGAGAGCGCACCCGCCGAGGTGTGGCGCTCGGCCGCGGGCGCGTTCGCCACCGTCAGCACCGACGTCGTCGGCACGCCGCTCGCGCTCGTCGCTCCGCGGCACGGCTACGAGAGCGCCCCGCGACGGCTGCTCGTGATGGGGCACATCGACGAGATCGGCCTGATCGTCACGCACATCGACGACGACGGCTACCTGTGGTTCCGCGCGGTCGGTGGCTGGGACGCTCAGATCCTGGTCGGCCAGCGCGTGGTGATTGACACGCGCGAGGGGCCGGTCGCCGGGGTGGTGGGCAAGAAGCCGATCCATCTCCTGCGCGAGGAGGACCGCAAGCGCGTCGCCGACATCCGCGACCTGCACATCGACGTCGGCGCGCGCGACGGCGAGCAGGCGCGCAAGCTGGTGCGGGTCGGCGACGTCGCCGTGATCGACGCCCAGCCGGTGGAGCTTCCCAACGGGCGGCTGACGGCGCGTGCGCTGGACAACCGTCTGGGCTCGTTCGTCGCCCTGGAGGCGGCGCGCCTGGTGGCCGCGGCCGGCGGCGGGCAGTGGGAGCTAGCCGCGGTGGCGGCCGTGCAGGAGGAGACCACCTTCGGCGGCTCGCGCACGAGCGCGTTCTCGCTCGAGCCCGACGCGGCGATCGTCGTCGACGTCACGCACGCGACCGATGCCCCCGGCATCGACGTCAAGGAGGCCGGCAAGCACGAGCTCGGCTCGGGACCGGTCATCAGCCGCGGCTCAAACCTCAACGCGAAGCTGTTCGAGCTGCTGCACGAGACGGCCGAGAAAGACAAGATCCCGTTCACCGTCGAGGCCTCCGGGCGCGCCACCGGCACCGACGCCGACGCCGTGCACCTCAGCCGCGGCGGGGTGCCAACTGGGCTCGTGTCGATCCCCATCCGCTACATGCACTCGCCCGTCGAGCTCGTCCAGCTGGACGACGTGCACGCCTGCGCACGCCTGATCGCGGCCGCCGCGCTGCGCCTGAAGCGCGACACGTCCCTCGCCGTCGACAGCCGGTAGGTCTTCGCACGCGGCGCCAGAGCGGGTCGGTAGGCTGGAGTCGGCGTGATGGAGTTCTTCGAGCCACCCACAGCCCGACTGCGGCCGCCGCGTCGTGAGCGCCGCCGTATGCCGCCGTGGCTTGGCGCACCGAACGGCAGCTTGCCGGGGGTTATTCCGTTGGAGCTCGTGCTCGCGCGCACTGCGCAGGTCGCGGTGTGCGTGAGCAGGCTGGGCGCGTACCCCTCCGGCTTCGCCCTCGACCTCGTCACGATGGCCAGCGAGGAGGCCGACGAGCTCGATCCGCTGCTCTTCGGGCGTCACCGACTCCGGCACAGACGACGGCGCGATGGCATACATGAGATCCCGGAGGAGATGCTCCGGTTCGGCGTCGAATTCGCCGACGGCACGAAGGCCACGAACACAGCCGACGGGCCCCTTGCTGACCTTGCCGGTGGCACGACGAGCGTCTTGACCATGGAGTCTCGGTCTGAGACGCCGCAGGCGCCCCCCGGGCCGGTGCTGAGGCTGGGCGGGGGTGGCGGCGGAGGTGGCAACTGGAGGCAGAGCATATGGATCTGGCCACTTCCTCCTCCGGGCCGATTGACGTTCGTATGCCAGTGGCCAGAGGCGAACATCGAGCTCACCCGTCATGACATCGACGCTCAGCTGGTTCTCGACGCAGCCGCGCGAGCTCAGGTGATCTTCTCCGACGCGCTCCCCGAGCCAACGGCATCGACCGACGAGCGCGGAGCGGAGCAGCAGGAGAAACCCACGACGTAGACCGATCGGTTTCGCCAGCCCAGCGGCGCCCATCTGACAAACCACTCTCCATATCAGCCGAGCAGCACGAGCGCTTGGCCGTGGAGTCTAGGCAGTCGTAGGACCGGCCCCAGGAAGGCTCCCGTCGAGAAGTCGAACGCGATCGCGTGAGCCTCGCCGACGCAGTAGAGGTGGCCGTCCGGCCCCAATCTCAACCCGCGCGGCTGGCGGAAGTTCAGCGAGCGGTCAGGGGCGAAGACGCGGATGAGGTCCCCGTTGGCCGGATCGTATTCGCGAATGGTGACTACGGCATCGGGGGCACAAAACGGATACTCGCTGGCGACGACGATGTGGCCATTCGGGACCACCGTCAGGTCCAGAGGGCTCAATTCGGGATCGGTGACCAAGCGACGCGGCTGCGCCGACGCGTCGGGATCGAACACCAGGATGGTGTTGTCGCCCTCGCCGGAAGGGCCGATGCCCGATGCGAGATACAGGCTGCCGTCCAGCCCGAAACCGAACCCTCGTGGGAATGGGACGGTGCCTTCCGGCAGGAGTGGTTCCGCGTGGCCGTCGAGCGTCGCAGAGATGCCCAAGATCGTCCGGCGGCGGCGCATCGTGACATAGAAGCGACCGTCCGGCCCGAACACGGCGCCGCCCGGGTCGAGATCGGCCATCGGCCCTGAGTCGCGCACGACGCGTCCACTGTGATCGAGGGCGAGCATCCGGTCCACGCTGTTCAGGTAGATCAGCGCGCCGGTCCGATCAATGCACAGACCACGCGGATCGACGATCCGGGGGTCGTTGCTGAACGGGCCGACGAACTCGCCTCCGGTGTTGAAGGCGAGCACCGCGTCATGGCCCCCGCCGTTGGCGCCACCTGCACTGCTGACGAGGAAGCGCACCAAGTCATGCTAACCCGGATGAGTGGCCGAGTTCAGCCCCTGCCTTTCACGAAAAGCATCCTGGGCACGCCCTACAGGCGGCTGGCGGCGCCTTGGCGGCAGCGGCGCACCCCTTACCGGCCGGCTGAGCCGGCCGGTCGTTTCGTGACCACGGTACGGACAGCTGTGAGTTTGCCGGCGCGGTAGGCCCAGGCGGTGGTCGCGCGCCCGGAGGCGCAGCAGGTCGGGTCGTTCGGTCCGTACCAGTACTCGGCGACGACGATCCGGCCGTCGACCCACTTGACCTTTCCCAGCAGCGGCACGTGTGACACCTTCGCAAGGTGGGGTTGTTGGGGCGTGATCAGACCCACTGCGCGCGCGTTCGTCGCCGAGCCGCCGAAGACGACCTCGGCAAAGCCGATCTGACCGTCCGCGGTCCCGCCGTTGTTGGAGCAGACGACATCAACCGCGGCCGCGGGCCCAACGCCGACAAGCTGACCATAGGTCACGTCGTACGCGGCCGTGACCTGAACGAGGTCGCGGTTTGAACCGGAGCTGTTGACGTCTCCGAAACCGGTGTGCGAGATCTGCGCGACGTGGTTGTGCAACCGGATCGGACTGTTCGCTTTGCAAGCCGCCCCCGGCAGAGTCTCGTTCTGCCAGCCGACCGCCTGGAGCGGCAGCGCGCTCTGCGCGAACGCCACCCCGGCGACGCCGACGACGGCCGCCAACGCCGCGGCACTGGCCACGCCACCGATCCAACTCACATGTGTAGCGCCAACTCGATCAAGCACGGGGCTGGGGACCGCTCCTGTGTTTCGCCGAGCCGCGGCCGGCTACTCCCCGGCTGTCCAAGGGGCGAGCGCCTCGCGCAGCCAGTCCGGGGCCGTCAGCTTCTCGAACGAGACGGGGTCGACGAACACGTGGCGCATCTCGCCCTCCACGAGCACCTCCTCGCCGCGCAGCACACGATGTCGCGTCGTGCACGCGGTCCTACCGAGGCGCGCGATCGACACCTCCAGCTCGAGTTCGTCGTCGAAGCGCGCCGCTCCCAGGAATCGCGCCGACGCTTCCGCCACGACCATGTCGACGCCCCGCTCGAGCATGGCCGCGTAGCGTCCCATTGCCGCGCGCCAGAGCTCCGTCATCGCGACGTCGAAGTACGCGAAGTAGTTGGCGTTGAACACGATCTGCTGCGGATCGCACTCCGCATAGCGCACCCGCAGCGGGTGAACGAACGGCGCCATCGTCACGCCGTCAGATTACAAGGCTGCGCTTGGTCGTGAGTGCGCGGCGGCGGCGCTAGGCCGCGGTGAGCTCTGTGGCCGGCGAGACCTTGTAGGGCTCGCCGGGGCAGCCGCCGATGACCAGCATGCGCAGGCCCTCAGGCCCTGCGTGGACCTTGCGCTTCGGGTCCGCCGCCACTCGCACGAATGTCTCCGTGTCGAGGTCGACGCGCTCGCCTTCGATGTCCATCCAGCCGGAGCCGGTGAGCGCCAGGAAGACCTCCTCCTGACCGCTCTCCGCGTGATCGTGCTCTGGGTAGTCGCTGTAGTTCGGCGGCAGCTGGATCACCTGAAACCCGAACGCCGTCACGCCCAGCTCGGCTCTCGCCTTCACGAAGCCACCGCCGAAGGACGCCTCCATGTCGCTGATCTTCTTGGCGGTGTAGTCGGCCATCACCGACAACACTACCGCGTCCGGAACGGGATCACGATCGCGAGCTGACGCGACTGTGCCAGCAGCGTGCCGTCGCTCGCCCAGATTGCGCCGTCCTCCACGAAGAAGCCATCGTGGATCAGCTCCGTTCGTGTCTGCGCCAGGCACAGCTCGCGCGGGTCGCGCGCGCCCTCGCGGGGCATGCGCTCTTGGAAGTGGACGGTCAGGTCGACCGTCGGTACGGCCGCCGGCTCCGGTAGGCGCATGTACGGCGCGGGGATCAGCGCGTCGGCGAAGAACGCCAGCGACAGCGCGTCGATCGGGCGTGGCTCGACCAGTCCCATCCACGCGCGCACCTCCATCGGCTGCTCGCCGCCGGCGAACAGCGTGCCATCGATACGCGGCTGCAACACGAGGTGGCGCGCGAACTCCGGGCCGCCGTGCTCGATCAGCTTGACGCCCTCGCGCGAGGGGTCGGCCGGCTCCACCGCCGGCATCCGCACCCGCGAGATCTCCGGTCCGCCCCACGGGACCGAGAACGCGCCGAGCACCAGCGCGATCAGCTCCTCGCCCTGGTGCATCCGCGCGGACAGCGTGCTCAGCGAGCGGCCCTCGCGCTCCAGCGTCGTGGTGATCTGCACCGGCCCAGGCTCTGGCGCGCGCGCGTAGTGGATCGTCAGCGAGCGCGGCGCGCGGGTCTCATCCGCGACCGATTCGATCAGCGCCCGCAGCAGGATCGCCGCCAGATAGCCGCCGTGGGGGCCGCGCCCGGCACGCCAGTCGGGTGCGATCTCCGCGCCGAACAGCGCCTGGCCGGAGCCGCGCGCACGGCCGTTGCCCGCCGCCGCGCTCTCAGCGGCCGCCTCGCTCGCCCCGCCGTCGCCATCCTCGCGCCACACGGCGGTGTCGCGGTCGAACTTAGTCGGCGACGCAGCCGGCTCGTCCGCCAACGAGGAGCCGCCTGCTGACGGATCAGCCACGCACGAGCCGCTTGTACGTGATGCGGTGCGGACGGTCCGCGGCGGCGCCGAGCACCGCGTGGCGGTGCTCCTCGTAGGCCTCGAAGTTGCCCTCGAACCACGTCACCTGAGAGTCGCCCTCGAAGGCCAGCACGTGCGTGGCCACACGGTCCAGGAACCAGCGGTCGTGGGAGATCACGATCGCGCATCCCGGGAACGCCAGCAGCGCGTTCTCCAGCGCGCGCAGCGTGTCAACGTCCAGGTCGTTCGTGGGCTCGTCCAGCAGCAGCAGGTTGCCGCCGCTGCGCAGCAGCTTCGCCAGGTGCACGCGGTTGCGCTCGCCGCCCGAGAGCTTGCCGATGCGCGCCTGCTGCGATGAGCCCTTGAAGTTGAAGCCCGCCGTGTACTGGCGCGAGTTGACCTCGCGGTCGCCCACCTTGATGTGCTCGTAGCCTTCTGAGATCTCCTCCCACACGGTCTTCTCCGGGTTCAGCGAGTCACGCGACTGGTCGACGTACGCGAGCTGCACGGTGTCGCCGAGCTCCAGCTTGCCGCTGTCGGGGCTCTCCTCGCCGGTGATCATCCTGAACAGCGTCGTCTTGCCCGCGCCGTTGGCTCCGATCACGCCCACGATCCCCGCGCGCGGCAGGTCGAAGGACAGCGACTCGATCAGCAGCCGATCGCCGAAGCCCTTCGACACGTCCGTCGCCGTCAGCACCTTGTCGCCCAGGCGCGGCCCCGGCGGGATGTGGATCTGGACCTCGTCGAGCTTGATGTTGCGGTCCTCCGCGATCAGCTCCTCGTAGCGGGCCAGGCGCGCCTTGGACTTCGTGCGTTTGCCCTTCGGGTTCGTGCGCACCCATTCGAGCTCCGCCGCGATCGTGCGCTCGCGGCCCTTTTCCGAGCGCTCTTCCTGGGCCATGCGCTGCTGCTTCTGCTCGAGCCAGCTCGAGTAGTTGCCCTGGTAGGGGATGCCCTTGCCGCGGTCGAGCTCCAGGATCCAGCCGGCGACGTTGTCCAGGAAGTAGCGGTCGTGGGTGACCGCCACGATCGCGCCCTTGTACTCCGACAGGTGCTGCTCCAGCCACGCCACCGACTCCGCGTCCAGGTGGTTGGTGGGCTCGTCCAGCAGCAGCAGGTCCGGTGCGCGCAGCAGCAGCCGGCACAGCGCCACGCGGCGGCGCTCGCCGCCGGAGAGGGTGCTCACGTCCGCGTCCGGCGGCGGCAGGCGCAGGGCGTCCATCGCGTATTCCAGCTGCGTCTCCAGGTCCCACGCGTCCGCCGCTTCGATCTTCGCCTGGATCTTGCCGAACTCCTCAGCCGTCTCCTCAGAGTAGTTCGCGGCCATCTCGTTGAAGCGGTCGAGCAGCGCCTTCGTCTCCGCGACGCCGTCCTCGACGTTGCCTTTGACGTCCTTGGACTCGTCCAGGTGCGGCTCCTGCTCGAGCATCCCCACGCTCGCGCCCGGCGCCAGCGCCGCCTCGCCGCGGTACTCCTCGTCGACCCCCGCCATGATCCGCAGCAGCGTCGACTTGCCCGCGCCGTTGTAGCCCAGCACGCCGATCTTCGCGCCCGGGTAGAACGCCAGGGACACATTGTCGAGCACCGTTTTGTCCGGCGGGTGGAGCTTCGACAGCCGGTGCATCGTGTAGATGTATTGAGAGGACATTCGCACGCAGGATAGAGAGGAAGGAAATCCGGCCCTCCCTCGCTAACGTTGTCGGGTCATGCCCACCACCGTCCTCGACGTCGAGCAGCACCTGCTCCTGCTGGAGCTCGACGCGCCGTTCACCAAGCGCGACGTGCAGCTCGCCCGCCGGCGCATGGCCAAGCGCTGGCACCCCGACGTCGCACCGCAGGGCCGGCAGTTCGAGCACGAGCGCCATCTCAAGGCCATCAACGAGGCCGCCGACCAGCTCGAGCGCCTGGCCGAGGGCTCGCGCGGGGGCAAAGTCACCGCCAACGCCGTCAAGGTCAGCGCCGCCGCCGCGCGCAGGGAGCGCGAAGAGGCGGGTCGCCGCGCCTACGAAACCGAACAGCGCGCGCGCGCCGCCGCCAAAGACCGCGCCGAACACGACCCGTTCGGCAGCAGGGTGCCCGACCACTCCGTCGTGCATCGCTACGCCCGCTGCCTCTCCTACCCCGAGTGGGGCGTCGGCACCGTCGCCGGCATCTACTTCTCTTCCGATCCCGTCGCCGCGGGGGAGGAGGTGCAGCAGTGGGCGCGCGTCAAGTTCAGCCACGGCATCCGCACGGTGCCCGCCGGCAGCATGAAATTCGTCGACTTCTCCAAGCCCGATCCCGCCGAGGAGCGCGTCGAGCGCTTCCTCATCGCCGCGCAGCGCGCGATGGCCGAAGGCGAGTACCTGCTCGCCGCCCAGCGCCTCATCTACGCCCGCGACGCCGAGCCGCGCAACGTCGCCGTGCTGCGGTTGATGACGCTCGCCTTCTGGAACGCCGGCAAGCTCGACGAGGCCGCGCGCGCCGTGCGCGACTGGGCGCGCGTCGACGGCAGCCGCCCGGCCGCCCACCGCTTCGCCGCGCGGATCTACGAAGACATCGGCGCCATCGACCTCGCCGAGGAGGCCGCCGAGCGCGCCGCGCTGCGCGGCCCCTCAGATTCGAGCGCGTGGGAGCGCCTCGGGCGCCTGCGCCTGCAGCTGATGGACCGCGAGGGTGCGCTCGACGCGCTGCGGCGAGCGCTCGCGCTGGGGGCCGGTGAGGACGTGCATCGGCGCGTCGAGCAGGCGCTCGCGATCGAGCCCAGTCTCGCCGGCTGAGGGTGAGGTTGTGCCGGCTGAGGGTGAGGTTGTGCCGGCTGAGGGTGAGGTTGTGCCGGCTGAGGGTGAGGTTGTGCCGGCTGAGGGTGTGTTTGCTTTTTCGTGTGGTGTATAGCCATCGTTATACACCACACGCACGAAGACAAACTGCCCGCGCTCCTCGGACGCGCTCAGAGGATGTTCACCGCGCGCGAGACGATCAGCCCGACCGTGACCACCGACACCAGCGACTGCACGCCCATCACGCTCTTGGCCATCGGCGTCAGCGGCATCGTGTCGGTGGGGGAGAACGCCGTGTTGTTGGTCAGCGACACGTACAGGTAGTCGATGAAGCGCGGCCGCCAGTCCAGCGGCTCGATGCGGTCGTCGGACATCTGCGGGAACAGGAAGTCCGGCGGGGAGTCGTGCCCCGCCGCGCGGCGGCCGGGACCGCCGCGGTCGAGCTCCCAGTACCACAGTGCGAAGATCAGGAAGTTCGTCAGCCAGATCAGAACCCCCGCGCCGATCAGCTCGGGGCCGTTGGTAACGCTGTGATGCAGCAGATAGTGCGTCAGCTCGACCAGCGAGAACACGTTCGCCGCGCTCACCAGTGCCGTGATCGCCAGGGTCGCCCTACGCCGGCGGGGGTGCTCGCGCACGAGCTGGCGGGGGGTCGCCAGCGACAGGCCCACCAGCAGGGTGGTCTCGACCGCCGGTATCAGCCACGTCGGGCCGGCGGTCAGGCGTTGCGGCAGCGACAGCTGCAGCACGACCGTCGCGAGCACCGTCAGCTGCGCCGGCCAGAACGATTCGCCCCTCGCCGGCGGCGGGTAGGGCCGGCCCAAGCGGTCTGCGGATGCCGTCGCCACGAACCGAGAGCGTAGGGGGGCCGCCGGAGGGCAAAGGGAGCGCTCACGGGCGGGTCTCAACGCGTCTGTCGCCTCCGCGCGGCGCCCGTCCTTGCACCCTGAGCCACGCCCGCTCCACGCTAGTCTGAATGGCGATGGGCATCGAGAATCCCGTTCACCTGCTGTTCATCGCCGCCGTCGCGCTCATCGTCCTCGGCCCCAAACGCCTCCCCGAAGTGGCCAAAGCGCTCGGGCACGGCATCCGCGAGTTTCGCGAGGCCATCAACCAGCCCGCCGCCGAGCGCGAGCAGCCGCCCGCCGCCTATCAGCACCAGCCCGCCTCCTACCAGCAGGCCCCCGTCACGTATCAGCAGCCGGCCGTCGCGCCCGAGCCGCCCGCCGCTGGGCCGGCCGACGGGGTGCAGTCGGTGGGTCCGAGCTAACCGCTACCGTCGCGCGGTGCGTCTGATCGTCGCCCGCTGCGAGGTCTCCTACTTCGGTCGCCTCAGCACAGTCCTGCCCGAGGCCGTGCGGCTGCTGATGGTCAAGGCCGACGGCACGTTCATGGTGTGGGCCGACGGCGGCGGCTCCAACGTCAAGCCGCTCAACTGGATGGTCGCGCCGACCGTCATCGAGCACGAGACCGACGACGACGGCCGCCTGCAGCGGCTGCTCGTGCGCAAGCGCAGCCAGGAGGAGCGGCTGGAGATCTCCATCGCCGAGGTGCTCTCCGACGTCGAGCACGAGCTCGACACGCTCGCCGCGCTCGAGAAGGAGGGGCTCGAGCGCGAACTGCAGGAGCTGCTCGCCGACGCGCCGCAGTGGTGCGGGGAGGGGCTGCGCCTGGTGCGGCGCGAGTGGCCCACCGACATCGGTCCCGTCGACCTCATGTGCAGGGACGGAGACGATCAGTGGATCGCCGTCGAGATCAAGCGCGTTGCCACCATCGACGCCGTCGAGCAGCTCACGCGCTACCTGCAGCGCATCCACCTCGATCCCGCCCTCGGCTCCTGCCGCGGCGTGCTCGTCGCCCAGACGATCAAGCCGCAGGCGCGCGTGCTCGCCGAATCACGCCGGATCGACTGCGTCGAGGTCGACCCAGCGGTGCTGCGCGGCGAGCGCGAGCCCGAGCTGACGCTGTTTGGTTCATAGTCCCCGGCATGAACGACCAAGACCAAGACACCGCCGACGCGCCCGTCCTCACACAGCGGCGCGGCAACGTCCTGTTGATCACGCTCAACCGGCCCCAGGTGCGAAACGCCGTCAACGCCGCGCTCGCCGCCGGCGTCGCGGATGCGCTGGAGGAGCTCGACCGCGATGACGGCCTGTCCGTCGGCGTGCTCACCGGCACCGGCGGCTTCTTCTCCGCCGGCATGGACCTCGGCGCGTTCGTCAGGGGCGAGTCCGCCTGGTTCGGCGATCGCGGCTTCGCCGGCATCACCCAGCGCGCATCGCGCAAGCCGCTGATCGCCGCCATCGAGGGCTTCGCGCTCGCCGGCGGCCTTGAGATAGCGCTCTCCTGCGACCTCATCGTCGCCGCCAGGGGTGCCAAAATGGGGATTCCCGAGGCCAAGCGCTCGATCGTCGCCGCCGGCGGCGCGCTGCTGCGCCTGCCCCGGCGCATGCCCTATCACCTCGTCATGGAGCTCGCGCTCACCGGCGACCCGCTCCCCGCCGAGCGCTTCCATGAGCTCGGCGTCGTCAACCGCCTCGCCGAGCCCGGCTCCGCCGTCGACGTCGCACTCGAGCTCGCCGCCCAGCTGAGCAAGAACGGGCCGCTCGCGCTCATCGCCTCCAAGCAGATCCTGCAGGAGCAGTTCGACTGGTCCAGCGCCGACATGTGGGAGAAGCAGGGCGCCATCACCGCGCCCGTGTTCACCTCCGAGGACGCCCGCGAGGGCTCCTCCGCGTTCAAGGAGAAGCGCGAGCCGGTTTGGCGGGGGCGCTAGTACCCGCGCCGCTTGCGCTTGCGCTGGCGGCGGATCGCCAGGAAGCGCTTCCACAGAGCCCACATCTCAGCGCTCTCCCGGCGTCTTGCGCGGGTACTGGGAGATCGGCTGGCGCAGGTCGATAGCCGTCGTCACGATGCGGTTCTGTTCGTCGATGTGCGCCGCCGGGTAGCCCTCGCCCGGGCTCGCGCGCTCCGGGCGCCCGATGTAGCCGAAGTGCAGCTCCTCCGGCAGGATCTGCATCAGGCGCGGGAACATGTGGGCGCGCGCGCCCATGTTGCGCGGCTCCTCCTGCACCCACAGCACCTCGCGCAGGTTCGGGTAGTGGGCCATCAGCTCCAGGATCTGGCGTTCGGGGAACGGGTACAGCAGCTCCACGCGCGCCACCGCCAGGCCCGTGTGCGCCGCGCGCTCGGGGTGCCCAACCAGGTCGTAGTAGATCTTGCCCGTGCACAGCACCAGCCGCGTCACCTGCTCGTCCTGAACGCCCGGCTCCGCCAGCACCGGATGAAAGCGCGTGCCCTCCGCCATGTCCAGGATCGAGCTCGCCGCCTGCGGCAGTCGCAGCAGCGACTTCGGCGTCATCACCACAAGCGGGCGCTGCTTGGCGATGCGCGCCTGACGGCGCAGCAGGTGGAAGTACTGGGCCGGCGTCGTCGGGCTCGCCACGCGGATGTTGCCCTCCGCCGCCGCGCGCAGGAAGCGCTCCAGACGCGCAGAGGAGTGCTCCGGGCCCGAGCCCTCGTAGCCGTGCGGCAGCAGCAGCGTCAGCCTCGACGTCTGACCCCACTTCGCCAGGCCCGACACGATGAACTGGTCGATGATCACCTGCGCCGAGTTCACGAAGTCGCCGAACTGCGCCTCCCACAGCACCAGCGTCTCCGGCGCCTCCTGGCTGTAGCCATACTCGAAGCCCATGCACGCCAGCTCCGACAGCGGGCTGTTGTGCAGCTCCAGCGGTGCCAGCGCATCCGGCAGGTTCTGGATCGGGCACACCGTCTGTCCCGTCTTCGCGTCGTGCAGCACCATGTGGCGCTGGCTGAACGTGCCGCGCTCGGTGTCCTGTCCCGTCAGGCGCAGCGGCGTGCCCTCCGTCAACAGCGACGCGAACGCCAGCGCCTCACCGTGCGCCCAGTCGATGTTCATCTCCGCCGCCGCGCTCTCCGCCAGCGCCTCGTGGCGGCGCTCCAGCTGTTTCACCAGCTTCGGGTGCACCGTGAAGCCGTCCGGCACGCGCAGCAGCTGCTCGCCCAGCGCGCGCAGGCGCATCGCCGGCACCGCCGTCTCAACCTCCGGGCTCGGCGAGCGGTCGAGCTGGTACTCGCCCGTCGTGTGCTCGGACTCGTGCTCCGCCGCCGCCGCGATCTTCGCCTTCAGGCGCTGGTGCAGCAGCGTCAGGTTGTCCCACACCTCCTGCGCCTGGCGGTCGACCTCCTCCTTCGACACCACCCCCTCCGCGATCAGACGGTCGGCCCACAGCTCCGACACGCGCTTCTTCGTCTTGATCTTCGCGTACATCTCCGGCTGCGTGTACGCCGGCTCGTCCGACTCGTTGTGCCCGAAGCGGCGGTAGCCGATCAGGTCGATCAGCACGTCGTGGCCGAACTCCTCGCGGAACGCGAACGCCAGGCGCACCGCGCTGATGCACGCCGGCACATCGTCCGCGTTCACGTGGATGATCGGCACGTCGAAGCCCTTCGCCAGATCCGACGCCCAGCGCGTCGAGCGCGCGTCATCCGGGTCCGTCGTGAAGCCCACCTGGTTGTTCGTGATGATGTGAACAGTGCCGCCAACCTTGTAGCCGTCCAGCGCCTGCAGGTTGAACGTCTCCGACACGACGCCCTGAGCCGGGAACGACGCGTCGCCGTGGATCACGATCGGCACCGCCGCGTTCGTGTCCTGGTGGGCGTGCGGGCCCTTGCGCGTCGTCTGCGCCGCGCGCGTCGCGCCCTCCACCACCGGCGACACGTACTCCAGGTGGCTCGGGTTGGACTCCAGGTTCACGAAGATCGTGCCCCCGTCCGGCAGCCGGTAGGTGCCCTGCGAGCCGTGGTGGTACTTCACGTCACCCGTGCCGCCCTGCGGGATCGTCGTCACCGCCTCCAGCGTCGACGCGCCCTCGAACTCCGCGAAGATCGTGTCGTACGCGCGCCCAAGGTTGTGCGCCAGCACGTTCAGACGTCCACGGTGGGCCATGCCCACCACCACCTCCTGCCCACCGTGCGCCGCCGACAGCTGGATCAGCTCGTCCAGCATCGGCACCGTCATGTCCAGGCCCTCGATCGAGAACTGGTGCTGGCCGAGGTACGCCTTGTGCATGAAGCGCTCCAGCGCGTCCACCTCCACCAGGCGCTTGAGCAGTGTCCTGCGCTCGTCGTTCGTCAGCTCGTGGCGGAAAGCGCCCGACTCGATGTGCTCGCGCAGCCACACCCGCTGGCGGTGCGACGCGATGTGCTCGATCTCGTACGCGATCGTCCCGCAGTAGGTCTCGCGCAGGTGCGCCAGCGCGTCCGCCAGCGTCGCGCCCGGCACGTACACCTGGAAGATCTTCGCCGGCAGCCGCTCCTGCAGCTCGCGCGTCAGCCCCAGCGCCCCCGGGTCCAGCCCCGGGTCGCCCTCCGGCTCCGAGCCCAGCGGGTCCAGGTGCGCCGCCAGATGGCCATGGCTGCGCACGCGGCTCACGAGTGTGCTCGCCGCCTGCACCGCCTGCAGCAGCTCTTCGCCGCCCGTGTACACGCCCACGCCGTCGCTCGGTTCGCTCGTCACGGACGCGGCCGCAGCCGGCGCGCTCGGCGCCGCGGTCAGCGCGATCGCGCTCGGCGCCTGCACGCCCAGCGCCGCGAACAGATCCTCGTAGAAGCCGCCCTCGCCCTGCAGGTAGCTCTCGATCAGCGCCAGGAAGCGACCCGACTCCGCACCCTGGATGATGCGGTGGTCATACGTCGACGTCATCGTCAGCACCTTCTCCGCGCCGATGCTCGCGCCAACCGCGCCCAGGCCGACCGGGTATGCGATCGAGCCCGTCGCCACGATCGTGCCCTGTCCGCTCATCAGCCGCGGAACCGACGCGATCGTGCCGATCCCGCCAGGGTTCGTCAGCGTCACGTTCGCGCCCACCAGGTCGTCCGCCGTCAGCGTGTTCGTGCGCGCCTTCTCCACCAGCGCGTCGTAAGCCGCCACGAACTCGTCGAACGGCAGGCGCCCCGCGTCGCGGATCACCGGCACCATCAGCGTGTGTGAGCCGTTCTTCTTCTCCACGTCCACCGCCAGCCCCAGGTTCACCTGCCCGTCCACCATCCGGTGTGGCCTGCCGTCTATCTCCGCGAAGTGGTCGGCCATCACCGGCATGTCCATGCCCGCGCGCGCGATCGCATACGCGATCACATGGGTGAACGACACTCTCTTGCCCGCCGCCTTCAGCTCGCGCCGGCGCGCGTCCAGCACGCTCACCGTCAGCGTGCGGAAGCTCGTCGCCGTCGGAATCGAGCGCGACTCCTCCATGTAGCGCGCCAGCGCCGCCGCGCCGCCGCGCAGCGGCTGCGCGCTGGGCTCAGCCACGCTCGTCGCCGCTCCGTTCGCCGTGCTCGAGCCCGCGTGATCCGCGCCATTGCTCGCCGCCGCCGACAGCACGTCCGACTTTGTTATCCGTCCCGCCGGGCCGCTGCCCGCGACCGCCGCCAGGTCCACGCCCTCCACCGCCGCCGCGCGCGCCGCCACCGGGGAGACCTTCGTGCCCTCCGGCGGGGTCGACGCCGCCGGCGCGGCGGGCTCCGATGCCTGGGCGGCTGGCTGCGATGCCTGGGCGGCGGGTGCCGCGGGTACGGCGGGGGTGGCGGGCTGGGACATCTGGGGCGCGGGCGCGGGGCCGTTGACGGAGATGCGCGCGATCACCTGTCCGACCGTGACCGTGTCGCCCTCCGCCACGAGGATCTCGCTGACCGTCCCGGCGGCCGGCGAGGGGAGCTCGAGATCGACCTTGTCGGTCGAGATCTCAACGATCGTGTCGTCGACCTTGATCGGGTCGCCGACCTTCACACGCCATTCGAGGATCGTTCCCTCGGTTACCGACTCGCCCGCCGCCGGGGTCAGTACGTCCACCGTCTGCGCTGTCATCGCGTCCGCGTCCGCGGCCGTTGGCGTCTCGGGCGCTGCCGGCTGTGGCTCCGGCTCCGGCTCGTGCTCCTGCGGCTGCTCCGGAGCGATCGCCGCCGGCGCCGCGCCGTTGCCGTTGACGGAGATGCGCGCGATCACCTGTCCGACCGTGACCGTGTCGCCCTCCGCGACGAGGATCTCGCTGACCGTTCCGCTCGCCGGCGAAGGGAGCTCGAGATCGACCTTGTCGGTCGAGATCTCAACGATCGTGTCGTCGACCTTGATCGGGTCGCCGACCTTCACACGCCATTCGAGGATCGTTCCCTCGGTGACTGACTCTCCCGCGGCAGGGGTTACGACGTCTATCGTCTGCACTGCCGTGGTGCTGGTTGCCATCGATACCTCACTTTAGCGCGGCGGCTGTGCTCGCACGCTCACGCTGTTCGCGGATGAACTGGTAGCTGCCGAAGAACGGCCCGATGCCCCCGAGCACGGCCACGGCGACGGCGAGCTTGAGCGACACCACGCGCAGGCGCGCGGCCGTTATGCACGCCAGAGACATGAAGATCCACAGCAGTCCGTGCGTCCATCCCAGCACCAGCGTCAGTGGTTCGGGCTTGCCCGCCGCGAACGCGCTCACCAGCAGCGCCGTGTACACGCATGAGTGAGTGAACGATGTCCACTTCAGGCGTGTGAAGGTGAGAGGGCCGGCGGCCGCACGCAGCTGTGGGTTCACTGCGATAGCCACTGGGCCATCCGTGGCAGCGCGACTCCGGCCTCCGGCGGCCACTCGCCGATCTCCGCCGGCCACCACGCGAACTCGTCGTGCTCGTCGTCCGGGCGGACCGTCTCCTCGACGCCCTCCGCCAGCCACGCCTGGCCGACGAACATCACCAGTCTGTGCGGCAGTCGCAGCAGCGCCTCGCCGCGCACGCGCTCGGGCGAGACCGACCACTCCTCCTTCAGCTCGCGCACCAGCGTCTCCGCCGGGCTCTCGCCGAGATCGACCGCGCCGCCCGCGCCCAGCGCCCAGCGTCCCGCCCACGAGGACACCCACGGAGCGCGCCGCCCGGCCAGCCAGCGGCCGTCCGCGGAGCGGGTCACGCACAGCGCCGCCATGCTCTGCGAGGCGTCGCCGTCGACCAGCCGCAGCGCCCAGCGCAGCGGCTGCAGCTCGATCGCGATCCCGCCCTCGTCCTCGCTGTAGTCGACCATGCGCGCCGCCACCCCGTCGTGGCTGGGCGAGCCGCGTTGCCGCAGATCCCTGATCGCCGCGTCCGCCGCCTCGCTCTGCTCCCGCGAGGGCTCGAACGGCTGATCGCTCCAGCGCGCGGTGATCTGCTCCAACGCCCACGGCCCGCGGGCGAGGATCTCAGGTACCTGGGTGGCTGGCTCCGCTCTGTCTGACACTCCAGCCCAAGGCTATTGAATCTCACCAAAGCCCCGGTGAAGGTGGCGAGAACGCCGCCCCGCATGCCACTCGGCATACACTCGCCCGCGGTGAGCGAGCGCAGGCGCAAGCACTGGGGGTGGGGCTTCGAGGACCAGCAGCCGACGTCCGCGCAGCTGCGCGCGTCCGCGCCCTTGCTCGCCGCGCGCCTGGGGATCGCCGCCGCGGAGATCGAGGATCCGGTGGCGCTCGAGTCCGTGCGCCTGCCCGCGCCGCGCATCCACGCGCCGCCTGAGCTGGCGGAGATCTGTGCGCACGACACGCACGCGCGGGCGTCCCATGCCCTTGGCAAGTCCTACGCCGATGTCGTGCGTGGCTTTCGCGGGCGCTTCGAGCATCCCCCGGACCTCGTCGCGCGCCCGCGCGGGGAGGCCGACGTCGAGCGGGTGCTCGAGTGGTGCTCCAGCGAGGGCATCGCCGCCATCCCCTTCGGCGGTGGCACATCGGTCGTCGGCGGTGTCACCCCACAGCTCCCCGGTGTCTACAACGGCGTCGTCTCCATCGACCTGCGCGCGCTCGATCGCGTGCTCGAGGTCGACGAGGTCTCGCGCGCCGCGTGCATCCAGGCCGGCGCGCTCGGCCCCGCGCTCGAGGCCCAGCTCGGCGAGCGCGGCCTCACGCTGCGCCACTTCCCGCAGTCGTTCGAGTACTCCACGCTCGGCGGCTGGATCGCCACGCGCGCCGCCGGCCACTTCGCCACGCTGTGGACGCACGTCGAGGACTTCGTCGAGTCCGTGCGCGCGATCACCCCCGCCGGCGCGTGGGAGTCGCGGCGGCTGCCCGGCTCCGGCGCCGGGGTCAGCCCCGACCGCATGCTCGCCGGCTCGGAGGGGACGCTCGGCGTGATCACACACGCGTGGGTGCGCGTGCAGCCGCGCCCGTCACAGCGCAGCTCCACCGGCGTGCGCTTCGCCAGCCTCCTCGCCGGCGCCGAGTGCGTGCGCGCGATCTCCCAAGCGGGACTGCACCCGTCCAACTGCCGCCTGCTCGACCCCGGCGAGGCCGCGCTCACGATGGCCGGCGACGGCTCCCACGCCCTGCTCGTGCTCGGCTTCGAGTCCGCCGACCACCCCGTCGACGAGGCGATGGCACGCGCGCTCGAGCTGTGCGCCGCGCACGGCGGCGCCGTGTCCGAGCCGCGCGACGCCGGCGGCGGGGACGCCGTCAGCTCCTGGCGCGACGCGTTCCTCGGCGCGCCCTACGCGCGCGACGCGCTCGTCGCGATGGGCGTGCTCGCAGAGACGTTCGAGACGGCCATCACGTGGGAGCGCTTCGCCTCCTTCCACGAGCGTGTCAGCGCCGCAACCCAGGAGGCCGTGCGCGCGGTGTGCGGGGGCGAGGGGCGCGTCTTCTGCCGCTTCACCCACGTCTACCCGGACGGGCCCGCGCCGTACTTCACCGTGCTCGCCCCCGCGCGCAGGGGCGAGGAGGTCGAGCAATGGGCCGCCATCAAGCAGGCGGCCTCCGACGCCATCATCGCCGGGGGCGGCACCATCACCCACCACCACGCCGTCGGGCGCGACCATCGCCCCTGGTATGACCGCCAGCGGCCCGAGCCGTTCGCCATCGCGCTGCGCGGCGCCAAGAGCGCACTCGACCCCGCCGGCATAATGAACCCCGGCGTGCTCATCGACCCGCTGCCATCGCTGCCATGAGAGTCGCCATCCTTGGCCCCGGAGGGGTGGGCGGACTGCTCGCCGGCGCCCTCCATCGCGCCGGCAGCGAGGTCATCGTCGTCGCGCACGAGCAGACCGCCGCCGTCATCGCCGAGCACGGTGTGCGCGTGCAGAGCGTCATCTTCGGCGACTTTGTCGCCCACCCGCGCGCGGTCGCGCTGCTCGACGAGCCCGTCGACGCGCTCATCGTCGCCACCAAGGCCGCCGGGCTCCAGTCCGCGCTGGAGCGCATCGCCACCGCATCCTCTCCGGAGAGGGAGTCCACGGTCGTGCTGCCGCTGCTCAACGGCCTTGACCACATCGCCGTGCTGCGCGAGCGCTTCGCGCCCGCCTCCGTGCTCGCCGGCTCAATCCGCGTCGAGGCCGACCGTCCGGAGCCGGGCGTCGTCGTGCACACCAGCCCGTTCCTGCTCGTCGACATGGCCAGCGACCAGCCGGCCGCGCGGCCGGCGATGCACGCGCTCGCCGACGCCTTGACGCAGGCGCAGGTGCCCGTGCGCGTGCTCGACTCCGAGGCCCAGGTCATGTGGTCCAAGCTCGTGCGCCTCAACGCGCTCGCCTGCACCACCAGCGCCTACGACGTGCTGCTCGGTGAGATCCGCTCCACGCCGTCACTGCGCGCCGACCTCGTCGGCGCCATCGAGGAGGCCTGCGCCTCGGGGCAGGCGGAGGGCGCCAGCGACGTCGATCCGCAGCAGGCCATCGCCGAACTCGAGCTTGCCCACGACACGCTAGGCAGCTCCATGCAGCGCGACATCGCCGCCGGACGCGAACCCGAGCTCGACGCCATCCCCGGCTCGGTGCTGCGCGCCGCCGCCCGCCACGGCATCCCCTGTCCCACGATCGAACGGCTCGTCGCGATGATCGCCGCCCGGGCGGGTGTGCCCGTGCCGGTTGTGGAGTGAATCCGGCGGGAGGGGCCGGGTCGGTCGGCGGGAGGGGCCGGGGCGGTAAGTCCTATTCGAGACAGTGTATCGCCATCGTATATGCGGTAGGCGATCGGTACTGATCGTTTGCCTATTGCGCTTCGAACGGCGAACGTCCCGGAGAGTATGCAGGGATCGCCTGCGTGGCGATCGCCTCGACCGCCTGCTCCTCGGCCTCGCTCAGCTCCTCCTCGTGGTCGCCGTCGCAGAGCACGCGGAAGTTGCCCGTGACGCCGCTGTCGGCGTGGATGGTGATGCCCGGCAGGATCTCCTCGCCCTCCTCCATGCCCAGACGCTCCATGTCGAAGTGCGCCAGGCCGATGCCGTAGGCGGTGTGCGTCGGGTTCTCGCGGTCGTGCGCGGCCACCGCCTGGGCGAAGCGCTCGAGGTTCTTGGCGATCTTGCCAGTGTCCGCCATCTTCGCGGAGGGTAGCGCGCGCGCTGTAGATTGGGGGCGATGGCCGGCACTCAACCGCTCGACACCTCGACTCTCGCTCCCACGGGCGGGACGGCCGCCTCGGCCAACGGCCATGGCAGCGAGGTCATCCGCACCGTCGAGCTGACCAAGGTCTACGCCGGCACGGACTTCGCGGCGGTGGACAAGCTCAACCTGAGCGTCCACGCGGGCGAGATATTCGGCCTGCTCGGGCCAAACGGCGCCGGCAAGACCACCACCGCCGGGATGCTCACGACGCGCGTCGTCCCCACCTCCGGCTCGGCCTTCGTCGGCGCCATCGACGTGGTCGCGCATCCGGCGCTGGCCAAGCAGCTGATCGGGATCGTCTCCCAGCAGAACACGCTCGACCGGCAGCTGACGGTATGGGAGAACCTGTACTTCCACGGTCGCCTGTTCGGCGTCTCCGCCGCCGACTCGCGCCGCACCGCCGACGAGCTGCTGGAGCAGTTTCAGCTGGCCAAGTGGGGCAAGGCGTCGGTGTTCGCGCTCTCCGGAGGCATGGCGCAGAGGCTGATGGTCGCGCGCGCGATCTTCCACCGTCCGGCCGTGCTGTTCCTCGACGAGCCGACCGCGGGTCTCGACCCGCAGGGGCGCCTGGCGCTGTGGGAGATCCTCGGCGAGCTCAACCGCGAGGGGCAGACGATCCTGCTGACCACGCACTACATGGAGGAGGCCGACGCGCTGTGCGATCGCGTGGCGATCATGGATCACGGCAAGATCCTCGCGCTGGACACGCCCGAGGATCTCAAGCGCTCGGTGGGAGCGGACACGATCGTCACGGTCAAGGCGAGCGGCGATCCCGATGCGCTCGCCGCGCTGCTGGGACAGGAGATCGGCGCGACGCGCACACGCGTGATCGACGGCGGCGTGGAGCTGCACGTCAAGCGCGTCGAGCGGCTCGTGCCCAGGCTGGTCAACGCCGCCGAGAGCGCCGGCTTCGACGTGGCCGACCTGTCGGTGTCCGAGCCCAGCCTGGAGACGGTGTTCATCAACCTCACCGGCAAGGAGCTGCGCGACTGATGGCCGCCCCGACGCTCACCGCCCCCCGTGCGCAGATCGCGCTGGAGCCCACACGCTCGACGATGGCCGCCAGCCGCACCGCGCTGCGGGCGCTGATCCTGCGCGACCTGGTGGTGCTGTGGAAGAACAAGTGGGAGTTCGTGATCCGCACGCTGGTGCAGCCGTTCCTGCTCGTGTTCGTGTTCCTGTTCGTGTTCCCCAAGATCGGCCAGGGCATCGGCGGCGGAGGCGGCACGGCGGACGAGTCGAGGTTCGCGACGGTGCTCGTCCCCGGCGTGGTGGGGATCTCGATCATGTTCCAGGGCATCCAGGCGGTCGCCATGCAGCTGTCGACCGAGTTCGGCTACACGCGCGAGATCGAGGATCGCGTGCAGGCCCCGTGTCCGATCTGGCTGGTCGCCGTCTCGAAGGTCCTCTCGGGCGCGGCGCAGGGCCTGATCGCCGCCGTGATCGTGTTCCCCATAGCCGCCGTCGTGCACGCGTCGGGCGTGCACGCGCAGCTTTCGGTGCACTGGTGGGTGGTGCTCACGCTGATCCCGCTGGCGTGCATCACGATGACATCGCTCGGGCTGCTGCTGGGGACCGCGTTCGAGCCGCGCAACATCGGGCTGATGTTCGGGTTCGTCGTGCTGCCGCTGACGTTCCTCGGCGGCACCTACTACCAGTGGACGCGCCTGTCGCCCGTGCAGCTCGACGGGGTGCACTGGCTGCAGATAATCGTCCTCGTCAACCCGCTGATCTACGTCAACGAGGGCCTGCGCGCCGGCCTCACCCACGCCTCGCACATGCACCTGTACATCATCTACCCGGTGCTGATCGGCTTTTGCGCGACCTTCCTCGCGCTCGGGCTGCGCAAGTTCCGCGCGCGCGTTCTCTCGTGATGCCCAAGCTGCAGATCGTCATCGCCAGCACGCGTCCCGGGCGCGTCGGACTGCCCGTCGGGCGCTGGTTCGAGCAGCGGGCGCGCGCGCACGGCGCGTTCGACATCGAAGTGGCCGACCTGCTCGAGCTCGGCCTGCCGTTCATGGACGAGCCCAACCATCCGCGCCTGCGCCAGTACACCCAGCAGCACACCAAGGACTGGAGCGCCCGCGTCGACGGCGCCGACGCCTTCGCGTTCATCACCCCCGAGTACAACTACGGGTTCCCAGCCGCGATCAAGAACGCGATCGACTTCCTGCACTTCGAGTGGCAGTACAAGCCCGTCGGCTTCGTCTCCTACGGCGGCGTCTCCGCCGGCACCCGCTCCGTGCAGATGCTCAAGCAGGTGGTCACAACGTTGAAGATGTACGCGCTGCCCGAGGCCGTCTCGATCCCCTTCGTCGCGCAGTTCATCGATGATGAAGGCGTCGTTCAGGCCAACGAGACGATGGAGCAGGCGGCCGATGCGATGCTCAGTGAGCTGCTGCGGGTTAGTGAGGCGTTTGGAGTGTTGCGGGGGTAGCTTCGGCCAAGGGGTTGCGACCGTCCCACCTGCCCGCGGCTGCGTACGGTCGAAAGCGCACGAACGCCGAAGCGTGGTGGAACGGTCGCGCGGCGTGCGCGTTGATTGCTGCGACGTGCCCCCGGCCGTGCTCGCCGCGAGCATAGGCACGCATCGCGGAGGTGGTCCGCCACAAGGAGAAGGTCGCAACCAGTCTCGGCGGTCGGGCCAGTCCCGTGGAGGCCAGCAGGGCTGGGTCGCGCACCGCAAGCCCCTCTGCCGCCGCGCTTGACCGAAGGAAGCGGATCGTCTGGGAGAGGTCGAGGCGTCCGAGCGTGAGAACCGCGGCGGGCTCGTCGTCGTCCATGGGTACTTCTGTAGCCGGGAGCCCAGGCAGCTGTGGCCACGTGCCGGAGACTCGCGTGGGCCGCAGCCGTACGTGCCACCCGTGCGCCAGCCGCTCGGCCAGCGGGTGGTTGGCGAGAAAGGCCTCGAGGGCGGGCTCGTCATCCCAGCTGGCGATGAGCCCAACCCGACCGAGATCCGGTCTTGGTAGCAGACGGCCGCTCAGGGGGGCCGCGGTCGCGATCTCCGCATAGTGCAGGCCGTGTGCCGTGGAGGGATCGAGCCGACGACGGGTGAGTCGCAATGCTGAGCGCCTGCTCAAGTCGGCGATATGTAGGGAGACGATCACGGATCCTGTTGGGTATGACCGCGAAGCAAGTTACTATTGAGTATACCATATGGTAACTCCAAACGACGCGAACATCATCGGCCGTTCGAGCGAGCCACGAACGCGGCTCTCATCGGCACAGCGGCGCGTGCTGATCGAAGACTCCGCCGCCCGCCTCTTCGCCCGAGACGGCTACACCGCAACCACGGTCGAGGACATCGTCGCCGAGGCGGGCGTCAGTAAGCCGATGCTCTACAGGCACTTCGAGTCCAAGAAGGAACTACACATGCAGCTGCTCGAGCGTCGCCGCGACGAGCTGGCCGCAGCCCCGCTGGACCGCTTCCTCCAAGCCAAGGGGAGCCCCGAGGAACGACTCCCCGCGATGATCGACGAGTGGTTCGCTCACGTCGAACAGCACCCGGACACATCGCGGCTCCTGTTTCAGGACGCCACCGGCGATTCGGATGTCCAGGCGCTTCAGAGCGAGCTGCGGCGCCGCCAACGCGCCGCCGACGTGGCGCTTCTGCGCGAGTTCGCGCCGCACTTGCCCGAGCATGAGCTCGAGCCCCTCGGCGAGATCATCCGCAGCTCTCTCACCGGTCTCGCGCTGTGGTGGCTCGACAACCCTGACATCCCCCGCGCCACGGTCACGGGCGCAATCCTGCGCGTGACCACAGGCGTACTTTCGACCGTGCGCTGATCCAGGGACGGAAGGTGCAGCGCTGTCGTGAGACCCGCTCGGCGGTGCTCGGCATCATCTATGCAGGTGAGCGCGGTCGCGCGCCGACTTCGGGATCACAACCTGGCCCTCGCACCGATCCGTCCAGTCATACTCAATAAGCAATAACCGCCGAGAGGACGGAGTCTCACCCCGTCTCGATCAGCTCAATCCGGTACCCATCCGGGTCTTTGACGAAGCAGAGCCGCGACCCGCCCTCGCGCACGGAGTACGGCGGCTTCTCCGGCTGGATGCCCTGCTCGGCCAGGCGCGCTAGGGTGCCGTCGAGGTCCTCGGCGGTGATCGCGATGTGGCCGTAGCCGGTGCCGATGTCGTAGGAGTCGACGCCGTAGTTGAAGGTCAGCTCCAAGCGCGGCATGTCGCCGTCGCCGGGCTGGTTCATGAACACGTTGACGGCCTCGTCACGGATCGGCAGGCGACCGACCTCCTGGAAGCCGAGCGCCTCGTAGAAGGCGACCGAGCGGTCGACGTCGGTGATGCGGTAGCAGGTGTGGATCAGAGACATGGTCTGCAGTCTACGCCGGCTCCGACGTGTGCATGCCGATGGCCTTTGTGAAGGCCTGGGAGCGCGGGTCCGGGCGGCTGGGTTGCTGATAGCTGGCATCCGTTGACTCACTCGCGACACGGAGGTTATGCTGGTGGCGCTGGAGCAGGGGAAAGGGCCGCCGGTGGCCCGCATGGGTCGACGGCGGCCGAGGGAAGCCAAAGGAAGTGGGGATTCAAATGTTGAAGGTCAGAGCGACATTCGTCGCTGCGCTGTTCGCCGTCGTGATCGCGGTCGCCGCGCCCGCGAGCGCGAGCGCGAAATACGCGGTTCCGTACGGCAGCACCGCGCTCGGGGACGCCATCTGGAACGAGACGTGGGAACCGGAAACGGTGGCCGGCGCCAACAACGGCTGCAAGCCGAGCTCTGCGCACCCGTACCCGGTGGTGCTCGTGCACGCGACGCTCGCGGACGAGGGATCCAACTGGGTCACGCTCGCGCCGCTGCTCGCCAACGAAGGCTACTGCGTGTATGCCTTCAACTACGGCGCGACGATCGCCTCGCTGGAAGTGTGGCCGTTCATCGGGCCGCGCATCGACGCGCTCGGCCACATCGAAAAGTCGGCCGAAGAACTGTCCTCGTTCGTCAACTCGGTGCTGTCGAAAACCAAAGCGTCGAAGGTCGACCTCGTGGGTCACTCCCAGGGCGGCATGATGCCCAACTACTACATCAAGGATCTCGGCGGCGCCTCCAAGGTGAACGAGCTCATCGGGCTCGCCCCCAGCAACCACGGCACCACGCTGGACGGGTTGACCAAGCTCGTCGAAGTGTTCCCGTTCGCCTCCGAAATCATCGGCGGCCTGCTCGAATTCCTCGGCGCGCCTTCGCTGCCCGAACAGGAGGAAGGCTCAGCGTTCATCAAAAAGCTGTTCGGCTCCGGGGAACCGGTCGTCTCCGGTGTGCGCTACGTCGTGATCGAGACCGACCACGACGAGGTAGTCACGCCGTACACCAACGCGTTCCTCAAAGGCTCCAACGTCGTCAACATCACGATCCAGAGCCAGTGTCCGAACGATCCCGTCGCGCACATCGGCATGTTCGATGACTCGCCCGCGCTGCAGAACGTCGTCAACCAGCTCAGCGCGAGCCCCAACGAATCGTTCAAAGCGACCTGCAGCAACTACGGCCAGGGCATCTAGCCGGCAGCCGTCGAAGCGCAGGGCTCTGCTCAGGAGGTCCCGGTCCGCGAGGTGCGGGCCCGGCCTCCTGGGCGATCGCCAACTGGCCCGCCTCGTTGACGGACGTTGACCGTCAACCGGGCGCTGCCGCGGTCTCCTCGCCATCGGCCTGGCCGGCCTTGGCTTGAGGCGGCGTCTCCCGCCGCTCTATGACCAGACGTCTTGACCAGTCTCGCAACTCCGATACGAGCGTGCGCGCGGCGGCGCGATCGAGCACCTTCTCATAAGTGCCGTCGTACCGGGCCGCGACGGCCCAGGGCGTCAGGCCCTCTATCTCCTCGCGGCAGCTCGGGAGGTCGATGCCCTTCTGCTCGGTCAGCGCGGTTAGGTAGCTGACGCTGTGTGTGTGCTCATACTCGACTTCGTTGAGCGCGAGCACCGCCTTCAAGCGCTTCTCGACCGCCTGCTGGACGTGAAAGCCGAGCACATCGTCAGGTACGTCGTGGTCGTCCAGCAGCCTGTCGAGGATCGACTCGTCCCCTTCGGCCTTCCGTACAAGCAGCAGCGCCAGCTCGTGCGCCTCAGGACTCGGCAATGACCTGGCCTTGCCTCATTGCTTCGTGGACAAGCGTGCCCTTCACCGGCGCCCACTTCTCTGCGTACTGCTCGCTGACGACGACCACGTCGGCTGGAATCAAGAGCCGCCCTAGTACGCGCCCCAAGCGCGCCATCTCAGCGAAGCGATCAGCGACGTCGCGCTCGACCACGAGAAAGTCGAAGTCACTGCGGTCGTTTGCGTCGCCCCGCGCACGCGAGCCGAACAGGATTACCTTCGCCGGCACTGACGCAGCGTCGATCAAGGCGCGACCCGCACGGTCGATCGTATCCTCCGCCACCGCAGCATTCATCGACGTCGATTGTAGTCCGGCCACTCGCAAGTCTCGGGGCCTGCTCGCGCTATACAGCGATCGCTTCCATAGGCCGCGCTTAGTAAATGTTCCCGGCGTATCGCTTATTAAGCGAAGCGCGAGGGCCCGGTCCGGCCCCTCGAAGGCGCTGAATCGGTTGGTCTCACAGCTGTTGGATCACCAGCGACGCCACGGCCGGCCGCGCGCCTCCGGCTAGCGGTGTGATCGTGAGCGCCGGCGTGTTCCCAGCCGGGTTGCGAAGCTCCACGGTCGAGTTCGCGATTGTCGTCGTCACGAGCGCATCGCCAACGATCTGGCTCGTCCCGGTGGCCCGTCCGTTACACCGTATAGGGCAGTTCGACCATCGTTCCCCCGGAGTCGAGAGCAATCGCCAGCTGGCCGGGCTCGGTGACGGACACCGAGAAATCCACGCTGTACGTGCCGGCGGCGGGTAGCAGGAATTCAGCCGAGTTGAGCCTGACGATGTCACCCGACGCAGGGCCGCTTTGGGGGAACTGGACCGGAGCGCCGGCCGCAACAGTCGCCGCGTTATCCGGCGGCATCACAGCGTAGAACTCAGCGTAGGCTGGTGATCCGGGCGGGCCAGCCGGGCCAACCGGGCCAGCCGAGCCAACGGCGCCAACCGGGCCAGCCGAGCCAACGGCGCCGGCCGGGCCAACCGGGCCAACGGCGCCGGTGAATCCGATCGGCCCGGTCTGCCCCGCTGCGCCTGTTTCACCCATCGGTCCGGCTGCTCCTTCGGACCCGGCGGGGCCTGTCAGCCCAGCTGGCCCCACGGCTCCTATCGCACCGGCGGGTCCGATCGGTCCGGTGGTCCCCGTGGCGCCGTTGAGTCCGGGTGCCCCTGGGGCTCCGTTAGAGCCTGTAGCCCCGGTCGTACCTGCGGGTCCGGGGAGCCCTTCGACGCCGCTCGCGCCTGTGGCGCCGTTGAGTCCTGCCGTCCCTGGGGCTCCGTTGGGGCCTGTTGCTCCGGTCGCGCCTATCGGTCCGGGGAGGCCCTGGAATCCGGCCGCTCCCGTGGCGCCGTTGAGTCCGGTCAGCCCGTTGAGCCCGGCCAGCCCGGTGGGCCCGGTGGGGCCTGTGGGCCCGGTGGGGCCGAGCAGACCATGCAAGCCTTTGGGGCCGCCCGGCCCGGGTAGGCCCGCGAGACCTGTCGGGCCGCGGACGCCCGAGTGGCCGCGCGGTCCCCGTGGCCCCGAAGCTCCCGGCGTCCGCGTCTGGCACAAAGCCCGGTGTGGCCCAACCCGTCCCGTGAACGCGGCCGGCTTGCAGCGTTGGGCGGAGGTTGACTTGCCCATCGCAAGGCTGGGGGCGACAGCCGTCGCTCCAACGAAGCCCAACGTACAGCCCATCGCCGCGCACGCCCCGAGAAAGGACCGGTGGGTCGCCGCAAGCAGCTTAGTTATTCGGAACACGGTCATCTTATGAAATCTAGATGGATGGACACGGGAAGTCCTGGGGTAAACTATGAGAGCGACGGGGGCTTATCCCGCGCTTTGCATCGATCACCACCAGAAGATCGGGATCTGGTTCGCTCGGCCTGCGAGATCGTTGCTCGCCGACGACCGCGACGGCCCGCCTCTAGACTGGCGGCGTGAAAACACTGATCGTCGGCAATGGCGGGCGCGAGAGCGCGCTTGCGGCTGCCATGGCCGCGCACAGCGAGCTGCACGCGTTCGTCGGGCACGAGAACCCCTCGATCGTGCGGCACGCCGCCGCCTCCGGTGGGAGCCACCAGATCGGCGACGTGTGCGACGCGCACGCCGTCGCCGCCTTCGCGCGCGCCAAGGCCATCGACATCGCCATGGTCAGCGCCGACGAGCCGCTCGCCGCCGGCGTCGTCGACGCGCTGCTCGCGCAGGGCACACGCGCGGTCGGACCCACCGCCGCGGGGGCCGAGATCGAGTGGAACAAGACGTTCGCGCGCTCGCTGCTCGCGGAGCTCGCGCCCGAGGCCCTGCCGCGGTTGAAGGTCGTGCACGACGCCAGCGAGGTCGCCGACGCGATCGCCGCGTTCGGCGCCACGCCGGTCGTCGTCAAGCCGTCCGGGCTCACCGCAGGCAAGGGCGTCAAGGTCATGGGCCCGCACCTGGCCGACCATCGCCAGGCGCACGACTACGCGCTCGAGCTGCTCGCGCGCGGAAAGGTGGGGGAGACGGTGCTGATCGAGGAGAAGATCGTCGGCGCCGAGTTCACCATCCAGGCCATCAGCGACGGCAGGACCGTCGTCTTCCCGCCGTCCACCTACGACTATCCATACCGCTTCGACGGCGACCGGGGGCCGGGCACGGGGGGGATGGGCTCGCTGTCGATGGCCCGCGCCACGCTCCCATTCATGACCGACGCCCACTACCAGCAGGCGTGCTCGATCATCGAGCGCGTCATCGAGCGCCTGACCGAGCACGGACGCCACTTCAGCGGTGTCATGAACAGCGGCTTCTTCGCCACCGCCGACGGCGTCAAGGTGATCGAGTTCAACGCGCGCTTCGGCGACCCCGAGTGCATGAACATCATGAGCCTGTTCAGTGGCAGCTGGCCCGAGGTGATGCAGCGGATCGCCGCCGCGAGCCTCGCCCCGGCCGACGTCCATCTGCGTCCCGAGGCGTCGGTCGTGCTGTACCTCGTCTCGCCCGACTACGCGCTGCGCCCAGGGGACACGTACGAGTTCACGCTCGAGCGCGAGCGGATCGAAGCGGACGGCTGTCGCGTGTTCTTCTCCTCCGCCGTTCAGATCGCCGAGAACGCCTATCGCACCGTCGGCACCTCGCGCGCGGTCGCGCTCGCGAGCACCGCGCCCACGCTCGAGCAGGCGCGCGCGCGCGTGGCCGAGTGCGCCGCCTCCGTGCCCGTGCTGGAGTGGCGGCGCGACGTCGGCGACGAACGCTACCTCCAGGAGCTCGCCGGGCTGGTGTCGCCCGCTGTCGCGGCTCGCGACGCCACCGGCCTCACCGACCGCCAGGCGACCGGTGAGGCCGCCGACGGGGCGGAGCTGCTCCCAAACGCCAGCTGACGGATTCGTGCAAGGATGGCGGCATGCTCGTCGAGCGCGCCAGCCACCCGCAGTTCCTGTCCAATACCTACCTCGTCGCCGACGGCGAGGGAGGGCCCGCGTTCTTCATCGACGCAGGCGGCCCCGTCGCGCCGCTGATCGACGCCGCCGAGCGTCTTGGGCTCACGCCCACGCACGTACTGCTCACCCACCACCACCTCGATCACGTCAGCGACGTCGGCGAGCTGCTGGAGCGCTGGCCCAAGCTGCAGGTGCTGATCAGCCAGCGCGAGCGCGAGCTGCTCGACAGCGCCGCCGCCGGGGCCGGCGCGGAGGCCGGGTTGCCCGCCACCGCCCGGATGGGCTCGGTCGAGGCAGGACAGACGCTGCGCTTCGGCGCGCTCGAGGTGCGTCCGCTGCACACGCCCGGGCACAGCGCCGGGATGCTGTCGTTCCTCGTAGGCGACCGGCCGGAGCGCGCCGCCGCGGAGGGTGCGCTCGGGCGCGCCGCCAGGAGCGCCGCGCCCGGCGGGCTCGCCGGCGCCGGGCTCGTAGTGTTCACCGGCGACACCCTGTTCAAAGACTCCGTCGGTGGAGTCAGAGCGCCGGGCCACACCACCTACACCGACCTGCGCGACTCGATCATGGGCACGCTCATGGAGCTGCCGCCGGACACCGTCATCTACCCCGGTCACGCCGAGCGGAGCACAATCGCGCGCGAGTGGGACGCCAACGCCTTCATTCGCGTGTGGCGGGGCCTCGATCCTGAGGGCGCACAGCCGTGCACCGCGCTCGGCCAGCCCGCCACGCTCGTGCTGCTGGGCGCTGACTACGACGGCGGCACCAAGGCGTGGGTGCGCTGGCAGGATGGCTCCGACGACATCGTCCCCGGCTCGCGCATAGACGAGCGATAGGCGGCGCTGGCACGAATCGGGGATGTGAGCGAAGCGAACGTCTCCCTATTCGGCGGCGTCCTCGGTCGCTCGCGTGCGATGCACGCCACGCTTCCTGCGTCCTTGCCTCGCTTGCCTCTCGGCCGTCTACCTTCTTCCACCCGAAGCGCCAAGCTCCTAGCATGCAGGAGATGGCGCGTGAGAACGAGAAGATCCCGACCTCGCGCGCGCGCCGCACGGCGACCGTCGCCACGCTCGCCGCCAGCGAGGCCGTCAAGCAGTTCGGCACCCGCGCCGCCAACGTCACGCGTGGCGATGACGCCTCCGAGGAGGCCATGGCCCGCCGCCAGCTCGAGACCGCCAAGCAGATCGTCGCCGTGCTCGGCACGATGAAGGGCGCCGCCATGAAGCTCGGGCAGGTCATGTCCTTTCTCGACGTCGGCCTCGTCGCTGAGGAGCATCGCGAGGAGTTCCAGCGCGAGCTCGCCAAGCTGCGCGACGCCGCTCCCAGCGTGTCGTTCAAGCAGATGCGGCGCGTCATCGAGGATGACCTCGAACAGCCGATCTCGGAGGTGTTCGCGTCCTTCGACGAGGAGCCCATCGCGGCAGCGTCGATCGGCCAGGTCTACCGCGCGACCCTCAAGGACGGCCGCCAGGTCGCCGTCAAGGTCCAGTACCCCGGGGTCGCGGGAGCGGTTCGCGCCGACCTGCAGAACCTGGACATGATCATGCGCGTGCTCAAGCGCATGACCCCCGGCCTCGACGTCAAGGCGATCGCCGAGGAGATCAAAGAACGCATCGTCGAGGAGCTCGACTACGAGCTCGAGGCCCAGAACCAGCGCTCGCTCGCGCGCATCTTCGCCGGCCATCCGTTCATCGTCGTTCCCGACGTCGTCAGCTCGCTCTCGCGCGAGCGCGTGCTCGTCAGCGAGTTCGTCGAGGGCGTCGGCTTCGAGGAGCTCAAGGGCCGCTCCCAGGCCGAGCGCGACCGCATCGGCGAGATCGTCTTCCGCTTCTTCCTCGGCTGCCTGTATCGCCACCGGCAGTTCTCCGGAGACCCCCATCCCGGGAACTTCCTGCTGCTCGCCGACGGTCGCATGGCGTTCCTCGACTTCGGCCTGTTCAAGCGCATGGACAGCGAGCCCGTGGAGCTCGAGCTCGCCGCTCAGCGCGCGGTCGTCGAGGGCGACGCCGCCACCCTGCACGAGCTGCTCGCCGCCTCCGGCTTCCTGCCCGAGCCCGAGCGCGTCGACCCCGAGCACCTGCTCGCGTTCATCCGCGACGCCATCTGGTGGTACACCACCGCCGACGAAAGCGTGCAGCTGACACCCGACATCGCCACCCACGTGATGATCGAGAGCTCCGACCCGCGCTCCAGCCACTTCCGCGAGATGCGCCATCAGGACATGCGCCCCGAGCACCTGTTCGGCCGGCGCATGGAGATGCTCACGCTCGCCGTGCTCTCGCAGCTGCGCGCCCGCGCCAACTGGCACAGGATCGCCCGCGAGTGGATGTACGGCGATGAGCCCGTCACCGAGCTCGGCCGCCAGGAGGCCGAGTTCTACGGGCGCAGCGGCGTCGGCGCGCGCGGCTGACCGCTCACGCGCTCCGTCCTTCGCACTCGCGGCAAGTGTCGCCACGGCCGGCCGGCGCGCTCACGTGCCCCGTCTTCGCACTCGCGGCAAGTGTCGCCACGGCCGCTTGACGCGCTCACACGCCCTTCTCCGCCACGACCCGACCCGACTCGACAGCCTTCACCAGTGCGTGATAATCGTGCGCGTTCTGCTCTGCGTACGCGTGGGAGAAGTGCACGAGCGCGCGATCGAAGCTCGAGCCCTTGCCGAGATACGCCGCGATCGCGATGCGGTCGCCGCTGCGCGCATGCGCGCGCGCGAGCGTCCAGCCGCACATCCGACCGTACTGAGCCATGCTCTTCGCGGTCATCTGCTCGATTTCCGCCGAGCCCTTCCAGTCGCGCAGCTGGCGGCCGTAGAAGTCCCGGGGCCTGTTGTCGAGGTCGGACTCCAGGTGCAGCCAGCCGAGGAAGATGTCGCTGCTCGCCTGCATCAGCCGCTGGCCCGTGACCACGCGCTCGCCGTGGTTCTCGAACTCGCTCGGAACGAGGAACTCCTCCAGCACCGACGTCTGCGCCTCCTTCCACTGCAGGAACAGCGGGTCCTCGTCGTCGCGGCCGAGCAGCAGCGCTATCCACGCGCGCGTGCCCACGCTGCCCACGCCGACCACCTTGCGCGCGAGGTCGACCAGGCGAAACTGCTCCAGCAGCACGCGGCGGTCGCGCGCCAGCGTGTGGCGATAGGAGCGCAGATGCCCGTGCAGGACCTCGAACATCTCACCCCGTTCGCCGCCCCGCGCCAGCTCGTCGATCGGCACGATCAGCGGCGGGTCGGCGACGATGCGCACCTGTCCGTCCACCACGTGCGTCAGCTTCGAGAACGCCGACATGCTGTCGCGCGTGCGCGCCTTCGCCAAGGACTTCTCCGTGCGCTTGGCGATCTTCGGCTCCAGCTGGGAGCCGAACTCCCGCAGCGTCTCCTCGACGTCCAGGTGCGCGTACCACACGTCCAGGTTGCTCATCGCCGCGAAGCGCGCCATCGCCGCGCGGTATTCCGCGACCGTGTCCAGCACGATCTCGTCCTGGTCGCTGGACGCGAGGTCGTTGTTGCGGGCCGCGATCACCATGCTCGCCGCCAGGCGCTTGACGTCCCACTCCCACGGCCCCGGCAGCGTCTCGTCGAAGTCGTTCACGTCGAACACCAGTCGCCGCTCGGGCGAGGCGAACACGCCGAAGTTCGACAGGTGCGCGTCGCCGCAGCACTGCACCGTCAGCCCCGAGCGCGGCGTCGCCGCCAGGTCGCCCGCCATGATCATCGCCGCGCCGCGATAGAACGTGAACGGCGAGACCAGCATGCGCCCGTAGCGGATCGGCACCAGCTCCGGCACGCGCGTCCGCGCCTGGCGCTCGAGCAGCGCGATCGGGTCGGCGCGGTCGCTCGCCGGCTCGTATGCCGCGTGGCTGGCCCGCGGCACCATCGCCCGCGCAGCCTTGCCCGCCGCCGCCCGCTCGGCCACGCTCAGATGCACCGCGCTCGGTGATCGCACGCTCGGCTGCTCCACGTCGCGCGCTCAGAATCCCGTGTTCGTCTTCACACGCTTGCGGTCCAACGGGTGCAGGCGGCCCTTCGCGTCGAGTGTCGCGCACGCGTGCAGGATGTCCTGACCAAGGCACATCGTCTGTGACTGGCCGAGCGTCTCCTTGACGAGCACGCGCATGACCTTCACGTGTTCGGCATTCGGCGGCATCGTGTACGCGGGCACCATCCAGCCGCGCTCCGCCGCCAGCTGCGCCGAGACGTCGAACTCGTCATACGGATGCTCGCCCGCGAGTTTGAACGCGACCAGCGGCAGCTGCTCCTCGTGCTCGCCACCGATCAGCTCGAACTCGCCGCACGCTTCGATCTCCTTCGCCAGCGTGCGCGCGTTGTACTTCATGATCTCCATCACGTAGCGGTAGCCCGCGTGGCCGAGACGCACGAAGTTGTAGTACTGCGCCAGCACCATCGCCGAGCCGGTCGAGAAGTTCAGCGTGAACGTCGCGTCGCGCTTGCCGAGGTAGTTCTCGTAGAACACCAGGTCCTCAGCGAGATCGCTCTTCTCGCGGAACACCAGCCAGCCGATCCCCGGGTACACCAGGCCGAACTTGTGGCCCGACACGTTGATCGAGCGCACCTGCTCCAGGCGGAAGTCCCACTCCGAGTGGGGGTACAGGAACGGCCACACGAAGCCGCCGCTCGCGGCGTCCACGTGCAGCGGCACGTCCACGCCCTTCTCGTTCTTCAGTGTCACCAGGTGGTCGTTGATCCCCGCGATGTCGTCAGCGTGCCCCGTGAACGTCGTGCCCAGCACCGCCGCCACGCCGATCGTGTTCTCATCGATGTGCGGCTCCACGTCCTCCGCGCCGATCGTGTACCTCTCCGGTTGCAGCGGCACGATCCGCGGTTCCACGTCGAAGTAGCGGCAGAACTTCTCCCACACCACGTGCACGTCCCCGCCGAACACGAGGTTGGGGCGCTCGACCGACTTCCCCGCCGCCTGCGTGCGCGCGCGCCACCTCCACTTCAGCGACAGCGCGCCCAGCATGATCGCCTCCGATGAGCCCTGCGTGCGCGCCCCCGTCGTCTCCCCCGGCGCGTTGAACAGGTCGGCGAGCATGCGGATGCAGCGCTGCTCGATCTCCGCCGTGCGCGGGTACTCGGCGTGGTCGATGAAGTTCACGCGCAGCGATTCCTGGATCAGCTGCTCCGCCTCCGGCTCCATCCACGTCGTCACGAACGTCGCCAGATTGCGCATCGGCAGGCCGTCCAGCACCGTTTCCTGGCGCAGCAGTCCCAGCGCTTCCTCCGCCGTCATGCCCATCTTCGGCAGCTTGTCGTCCGGGGAGGGCTCGAGCAGGTAGCGGTTCCCGTAGATGCCCTCGAGCTTCTCGATCTGCACGCGCGTCAGCTCGGGCGGTGGTCCATCGGGGCGCGCGTCGGCGCTCGGGGGCTGCGGTGGCACGGTCATCCTCCAGTCGTCGTGGTTGCTGTGCACGTCGAGCATGACCGATCGCGCGCGTTCACCGTCGAGGTCGGGGAGCAAGCCTGAGCGGCGAGCTCAGGAGGGAGCCCACGGGCTGTGCCACGTGCCGAGCCCCGTCACCAGCTCATCCGCCTGCGCCGGACCCCATGAGCCCGCGGCGTACGGGTGCACGGGCGGGGGCTGGCGTAGCAGCGGTTCGAAGATCCGCCACGTCTCTTCCACGCCGTCCTGACGGGTGAAGCGCGTGCTGTCCCCCTCCATCGCGTCCAGCAGCAGCACCTCGTACGGCGTCGGCGCCTCGCCGCCCTGCTCAGCGAACTCCACGTCCAGGTGGACCGCCTCCGGGCCTGCCGCGTCCGCGCGGTGGGCGTCGAGGGTCACGCGCGTGCCCGTCCCCGGGTCGAGCTTGACCACGAACTGGTTCGGTTCCGGGCGCCGATGCCCGTGCTCCATGAAGCCCAGGCGCGGCGGGTCGCGGAAGACCGCGCGCAGCTCCGTCTGCGTGATCGGCAGCTTCTTGCCCGTGCGGATGAACCACGGCACGCCCGACCAGCGCCAGTTGTCGATGTCCAGGCGCATCGCCGCGTAGGTCTCCGTGCTCGAGCCCTTCGCCACGCCGTCGATGCCCAGGTAGCCGTCGTACTGGCCGCGGACGTAGTGAGCGGGGTCGGCGTCCGCAATCGAGCGGAAGACCGCGTACTTGGCGTCCTTCAACGTTTCCGCGTCGCGCCCCGCCGGCGCCTCCATCGCCGCCAGCGCCACCAGCTGCATCAGGTGGTTGACCACCACGTCGCGCAGCGCGCCCACGGGGTCGTAGAAGTGCCCGCGGTCCTCCACGCCGAAGCTCTCCGCCATCGTGATCTGCACGTACGCGATGTGGTTGCGGTTCCAGATCGGCTCGATCATCGTGTTCGCGAAGCGCAGGTACAGGAGCTCGTCCGTGCCCATCTTGCCGAGGAAGTGGTCGATCCGGTACAGCTGCGACTCGTCGATGTACCGGTGGATCTCCGCCGCCAGCGCGCGCGCCGAGGCGAGGTCGTGGCCGAACGGCTTCTCCACGACCACCCTTGCGGTCTTGGTCAATCCGGCGCCCGCCAGCTGCTTGATCACCGCGCCGAACAGGAACGGCGGGATCTCCAGGTAGAAGACCGGCGTGCCGGCGTCACCCACGGCCGCCTTCACGCGCTCGTACGTCGCCGCGTCGTTGAAGTCGCCGCTGACGTAGGACAGGCGTGCCGCGAAGCGCTCGAACACGCCGGCGTCAAGCGCCTCGCCGGCCCCTTCGATGCATTCGCGCGCGTGCTCGCGCAGGCGCTCGACGTTCCAGTCATCGACCGCCACGCCTACGATCGGGCACTCCAACAGGCCACGTCGCTCCAGCCGGTACAGCGAGCGGAACGTCATCACCTTCGCAAGGTCGCCCGTGATCCCGAAGATGACCAGGACATCGGCGTCAGCGGACACGAGCGCGGATCATTCCAGATAGGTTGTCGCCATGCCCGACGAGCCTGTCGCGCAGGGGAATGCTCTTGGCGGCCCGCCGCTCGGGCCCGTCGGTCAGCGCACGCGGCATCTGCTCGCCCTGGAGTTCGGGTCCAAGGCGCAGTTCGACGATCCGAGCCTCGAGTGGCGGCGGCTGTTCTCCGAGCTGCTCGGCACGTTCATGCTCGTGCTCGTCGCCGCCGGCGGTGGCATCCTGCACGGCCAGGGCCAGATCAGCCTCGCCGCCGCCGTCGTGGCGCCCGGCCTCATGGTCATGGCCATCATCCTGTTCATGGGCGCCGTCTCCGGCGCGCATCTGAACCCCGCCGTCTCACTCGCGTTCGCGCTGCGCGGGGACTTCCCGTGGAAGCGCGTCCCCGGCTACGTCCTCATCCAGCTCATCGGAGCCGCGCTCGCGTGCCTGTTCCTCGACGCCGTGTTCGGCGACGTGCAGCATCTCGGCGCCACGCTGCCCGGCCACGGCTACGCCGACTGGCAGGCTCTCCTGATGGAGGTCGCGCTGACGGCGACGCTCGTCAGCGTCATCCTTGGGACTGCCTCCACAGCCCAGAACGTCGGCCGCGTCGCCGCGCTGGGAGTCGGCGGTTACGTCGCCCTCGCCGGCCTATGGTCGGCGCCCGTCAGCGGCACCTCGATGAACCCCGCGCGCTCCTTCGGCCCCGCGCTCGTCAGCGGCGACTTCAGCGGCTACTGGGTCTACGTGCTCGGCCCGATCGCCGGCGCGCTGATCGCCGTCGCCTGCGCGTACGTCCTGCGTGGGGGCGGCGGCGACCCGCTGGCCTACATGGCCGGGTCCGGCAGTCTGGATCCGAGCGAGCGGCGCGCTGGCCAGACAGGGGCGCCGTCGCCGTCGCCGTCGCCGTAGCGGAGTGCGGAGTGCGGAGTGCGGAGTGAGAGTAGTGGAGTTTGGTGTGGTGTATAGCGATGGCTATACAGTGGCTTGGGGGAAGTGTCTTCTCGTGGCTGGTGTATAGCGATTGCTATACACCAGCTCCTCGCGGAGCGTCTCTCGTGGTTAGAGAACCTGGATCTGAATCAGGCTGGTGGTGCCCGGGCGCCCCGAGGGCAGCCCCGCGGTGATCCCCACGCGCTGCCCCCGCTCGCACCAGCCGAGCTCGACCACGCGGCGGGCGGCGTCCGCGATCAGCCCCTCGGTCGTCTCGTGGCGCGGCATCGACGCCGCCTGCACGCCCCACATCAGACAGCAGCGCCTGACCGTCTCTTTGCCGGGAGACAGCGCGTAGATCGGCACCGTCGGGCGGTGGGCGGAGACCAGCCGCGCCGAGCGCCCGGACAGCGTCGGTATCACCAACGCGTCCAGGCGCAGCTCATTCGCGGCGTCGCACAGGTTGTGCGCGATCGTGTACGCGGGGTCGGAGTGCGTGCGGCGCACCCGCTCCTGGTTCCAGCGCTCGTACGGAGCGATCGACTCCGCCTGCACCGCCACCGCGGCCATCATCGCGACCGCCTCCACCGGGTGGGCGCCCACGGCCGTCTCCTGCGAGAGCATCACCGCGTCGGTCCCGTCGAGGATCGCGTTCGCCACGTCCGCCACCTCCGCGCGCGTGGGGCGCGAGGAGCTGACCATCGAATCGAGCATCTGCGTCGCCGTGATCGACGGCCGCGCCATCCAGCCGGCAAGCTCGAGCAGCTGCTTCTGCACGATCGGCACGCGCGCGATCGGCAGCTCGATGCCCAGGTCGCCGCGCGCCACCATCACGCAGTCCGCCACTCCCAGGATCTCCGCGGCGCGCTCGACCGCCTGCGGCTTCTCCATCTTCGCGATCAGCGGCAGGCGTGTGTGCTCGCGCACGAATTCCACGTCCTCGGGCGTCTGCACGAACGACAGCGCGACCATGTCCACGCCAATCGACTCGCCGTGCGCCAGCATGTGCAGATCCTCCTCCGGCACCGCCGGCAGCGACGCCACCGGCCCGGGGATGTTCAGCCCCTGGCGCGAGGCGACCGCGCCGCCGATCTCGATCTCAGTATCGACCTCGCAAGCCTCGACGCGCACGTCGGTCACGCGCAGGCGCACCGAGCCGTCAGCCAGGTACAGGATCGAGCCTGGCTCGACCGCTCCGGGAAGACCCGCCCAGGAGATGCTCATCTCGCGCGTGTCGCCGGCGCCGTCGCCGTCCCCGCACAAGAACGTCAGCTGCTCGCCGGGGGTCAGCTCGACCACGTCCTCGCGCAGCGGGCCGATGCGCAGCTTCGGGCCGGGCAGGTCCTGCAGGATCGCCACCGGGCGCCCGACCCTGCCAGCCGCCTCGCGCACGCGCTGGCACGTCTCCGCGTGCTCGTCGAGCGTTCCGTGCGAGTAGTTCAACCGCGCGACGTCCATGCCCGCCTCCACCATGCGCGTCAGCGTCTCCGGCTCGCGTGAGGCGGGACCGATGGTGGCGACGATCTTCGTGCGGCGCATGACCCCGCACGGTAGCGGAGGCGCAGGAGATCTCCGCCGCTCGCGCCGGCACCCGCCTCCCATCTGGCGCCAGTGCCTAGCATGCGGACAATGCTCGGTCCCTCTCGTCCGCTGCCGCGCGTGGGCGCGCTGGCACGCATCGCGCACTTCGGCGGCGGCGTCGAAGGTGGCACCGTCGTTGCCGTGCACGACGACGGCAGGCGCCTTGAGGTGCGCGACGAGGCCGGCGAGGTGCTCGAGTTCGTGCTCAACCCGGCGACCGCTCGCTTCGTTTTCGGAGGCGGCGGTCGTGGACCGCGGTTGGAGCTGGGCGGGGATCAGGGCTGACGCTGTGGAAGCCTCCCATCCCTCTAAGGTTCGACTATGACCGCTGGCGCGAACGGCCCATTCGGCGTTCTGCTCGACGTCGACGGAGTCCTGTATGTCGGCGATGCCCCGATCGCGGGAGCGCATCGCGCCCTGGCGGAGCTGCGCGAGCTGAGCGCGGGCGTGCGGCTGATGACGAACACCACGTCGCGGTCGCGGCGAGCTGTGCTCGAGCACCTGCTCGCGATGGGCTTCGACGTGTCACTCGAGGAGGTGCTCACGCCGGCGGCGATGGCGGAGCGCCACTGCGACGAGTGCGGTTACGAGTCGGTGACGGTGCTCGTCAGCGAGGGGCTGCGCGAGGATCTGGCCGCGCTCGAAAGCGCCACACCCGGAGCGCACACGGACGCGATCATCCTGGGGGATCTCGGCGACGGGTTCACGCCGGCGGTGCTCAACGGGATCTTCCGCGCGATGATGGACGGAGCCGAGCTGGTGGCGCTACAGCACAACCGCTACTGGCGCCGGGCGGACGGCCTGTCGCTCGATGTCGGCGCGTACGTCGCGGCGCTGGAGTACGCCAGCGGGCGCGAGGCGGTGACCGTCGGCAAGCCCGCACGCGCCTTCTTCCTCGCCGCCATGGCCGACATGGGCCTCGAGCGCGGCGTGATGGTCGGCGACGACGTGGAGGCGGACTTCGGCGGTGCTATGGCGGCGGGCCTGCCGGGTGTGCTCGTGCGGACCGGCAAGTACCGTCAGGACGCGCTCAAAGCACGCGTCACGCCGACGGCGATCGTGGACTCGATCGCGGACGTCCCGGCGCTGCTCGCGCGCATCCTTCCCGCCGGCGCAGCCTGACGCATTGAGCGCAACCCTCGCCTCCACCCCCGCAGCCGACGGCTACCGCATGCCGGGCGAGTTCGAGGCGCACTCGGGCTGCTGGATGGCGTGGCCCGAGCGTCCCGACAACTGGCGCCAGGGGGCAAAGCCGGCGCAACGCGCGTACGCGGCGGTGGCGGAGGCGATCAACGTGTCCGAGCCGGTGACGATGGCCGTCTCGGACGCGCAGTTCGAGCACTGCCGCTCGGTGCTCTCGCCGGCGATCCGCGTGGTCGAGATCTCGACCGACGACGCGTGGATCCGCGACGTGGGCCCGACGTTCCTCGTCGATGACAGCGGCGGCAGGCGCGGCGTCGACTGGCGCTTCAACGCGTGGGGCGGGCTCGACGGCGGGTTGTACTTCCCGTGGGATCGCGATGACCGCGTGGCGGAGAAGGTGCTGGAGATCGAAGGCGCCGAGCGCTACCGCGCGCCGATCGTGCTCGAGGGCGGCTCGATCCACGTGGACGGGCAGGGAACGGTGATGGCCACCGAAGAGTGTCTGCTGCACCCCAATCGCAACCCGAGCCTGTCGCGCGCGCAGATCGAGCAGACGCTGTTCGAGCATCTCGGCGCCGAGAAGATGATCTGGCTCGGCCACGGAGTCTTCAACGACGAGACCGACGGGCACGTGGACAACCTCGCGTGCTTCGCGCGACCCGGGATGGTGCTGCTGACGTGGAGCGAGGACGAGTCCGACCCACAGCACGTGATCTCACGCGACGCCGCCGAGCGTCTGGAAGCCGCGACCGACGCTCGCGGCCGCTCGATCGAGGTGATCCGCCTGCCCTCGCCGGGCCCGGTCACGATCACCGAGGAGGAGGCCAAGGGCGTCGACGCGGTGCCCGGGAGCCTCCCGCGCCGCGCCGGCGACCGCCTGGCGGCGTCCTACGTCAACTTCTACCTCGCCACCAACAGGGTCGTATTCCCGCTGCTCGACGAGCGCTTCGACGAGGCGGCCGCGGATGTGCTGCGCGGCTGCTTCCCCGAGCGCGAGGTCGTGGGCGTGCCCGCGCGCGAGATCCTGCTCGGAGGGGGGAACATCCACTGCATCACCCAGCAGGTTCCCGCGACTGGCTGAGTCGGCCTGCTCAATCCCTGAGTAGGCCTTGCTCAATCCTCCTGCTGGTGAAGCTCCCGTACCCGGTCCTGGAGCTGTCCCATGACGGCGGGGTCGCGCAGCGTGGTGACGTCGCCGAGTGCGCGTCCCTCGGCGATGTCGCGCAGCAGCCGGCGCATGATCTTGCCCGAGCGCGTCTTCGGGAGGTCGTCCGTCCAGATGACGCGCTTGGGGCGCGCGAACTTGCCGATGCGCTCCGCCACCGTTTCGCGGATGCCAGCGACCGTTGCGTCATCGCCTTCCAGCTCGCCCTGCAGGGTCACGAACGCGACGATCGCCTGCCCGGTGTCCTCGTCGTGCTGGCCGATCACCGCCGCCTCCGCCACATCCGGATGCGCGACTATCGCCGACTCCACCTCCGCCGTGGAGAGGCGGTGCCCTGACACGTTCACCACGTCGTCGATGCGCCCGATCACCCACAGGTAGCCGTCCGCGTCGCGCCGGGCGGCGTCACCCACGAGGTAGGTCTCGCGGCCGAAGCGCGAGAAGTACGTCTCGATGAAGCGATCGTCTTCTCTGTAGAGCGTGCGCAGCATCGACGGCCACGGCCGGGTGAGTACGAGCAGGCCCTGGCCCTGCTCGATCGGCTCGCCCGTGGACTCGTCCAGTACTTCAGCGAACACTCCTGGGAAGGGCTGCGTCGCCGAGCCGGGCTTGGTCGCGGTGATGCCCGGCAGTGGCGTGATCATGATCGCGCCGGTCTCCGTCTGCCACCACGTGTCCACGATCGGGCAGCGTTCCGCCCCGATCACCTTGTGGTACCACAGCCACGCCTTCGGGTTGATCGGCTCACCCACCGACCCCAAAAGCCGCAGCGAGGAGAGGTCGTGTTTGTTCGGCCACTGAGCGCCCCACTTGATGCACGCACGGATCGCCGTCGGCGCGCAGTAGAGAATGCTCACGCCGTAGCGCTCGACGATCTCCCACCAGATCCCCTTGTGCGGGTAGTCCGGCGCGCCCTCCCACATCACCGACGTCGCACCGTTGCACAACGGCCCATACACGATGTAGGAGTGCCCCGTGATCCAGCCGACATCCGCGGCACACCAGTAAACGTCGGGATTGGGGTCATCGCCGGCCCTGAGGTCGAAGACGTGGCGATGCGTGGTGGACACCCCCGTCAGGTATCCCCCCGTTGTGTGCAGGATCCCCTTCGGCTTGGCGGTCGAACCAGAGGTGTAGAGGACGAACAGCGGGTGCTCGGCGTCCAACGGCTCGGCCGGGCACACCGGGTCGGCCGCCGCCACGATGTCCTCATAGAAGACATCGCGCCCCTCCTGCATCCGGCAGGGCGTGCCCTTGCTCCGCACGACCACGATCTTCTCCAGGCTCACCAGATCGCCCATCACCTCGTCCACCCGGTCCTTCACCGGCGCCGTCCTGCCCTTGCGCGCGGCCCCATCGACCGTGATCAGCACCTTCGCCTCGGAGAACTCCATGCGCTCGCGCACCGCCTCCGCCGAGAAGCCCCCGAACACAACGTTGTGCGGCGCGCCGATACGCGCACACGCGAGCATCGCCACAACCACCTCCGGGATCATCGGCAAATAGATCCCCACCACGTCGCCCCTGCCCACACCCAAGTCCTTCAGCGCGCTCGCGAAGCGTTCCACCTCGCCGAGCAGCTGCGCGTAGGTGATGTCACGCTCCTGCCCATCCTCGCCACGCCAGTGAAACGCCACGCGCTCGCCCCTACCCGCGATCACATGGCGATCCAGACAGTTGTAGGACACATTCAGCGTCCCACCCACAAACCACTTGTAGAACGGAGGTCTGGAGTCCTCGAGCACCGTGTCCCATTCGCGGAACCAGTGCAGCCGTCGAGCCTGCTCGGCCCACCATGCCTGCGGGTCAGCCGCGGCTCGGTCGTAGACCTCTGGGTCGCTCAGCAGCGCCTGCTCGCGAAACTCCCGCGCGGGCGGGAAACGCTCGACGTCGAGCAGTCCCGCCAGCTCGCTGTCGAGTGAGTCAGCCTCCATCTCGTGCGAGACGCTAGCGGTGGATCCTCGCAAGCGCGGGCTTTCGGTCGTGAGAGGTGACCACAGCGAAAATGCGAAGGACCCACCGGGCAAACCTGCTGCCAGGGCCGAGCACAAGTGAATAGCGCCCGGATGCCGCGCTTCGCAGCAGCACCGGCGCGGCCCGGCCAAAGACGATGCGCGTCTCACACGAGATGTCCATCGGGATCTCTTCGACGGCGGCGGCGAGCATTCGCTGTGCCAGGCGACGCTGGCTCTCACGCAGCCCGAGCTGCCCGCCCACCATCATGTGGATCGACCCGCTCGCCGGAACGTCGGCCATGATCGCCGTCAGCGTCAGGGTTCCGCCGTGCATCCGTGCCATGGCGATCGCCTCCGGCATCGCCCGCCGCCAGCGGCCACGCTCGTCGATGTGCACGAGCAGGCACGGCCGTGCGTGTCGAGCTGTGGCGGGCACCGCAGAGCGCGCTAGGCGCTTGTCTTGTAGAGCTTGCGCGGGCGGCCCGGGCCGGACGGATGCGCGTCGACCGAGGCCTGGTCGGTCGCTACGAGGTACTCCAGGTACCGTCTGGCTGTCACCCTCGCCAACCCTGTGATGGTCGCTATCTCCGCGGAGGATGCGCCCGCGAGCTGTGACGCGAGCGCATGACGCACGCCCGTGACGCCCTCCTGCGTCAGGCCCTTTGGCAGCCAGCGCTTGGACACGCGCCCGGCGGCACAGACCTGATCGACGGCATCCTGATCGAGCTCAGCGTTGCGCAGGGCCGACGCGCGATACAGGAAGCGCGCGAGCGATTGGCGCAGCCGCTCGACCGTGAACGGCTTGACGAGGTAGTCGATCGCGCCTCGCTGGATGATCGCGCGCACCGTGCTCGAGTCGCGACACGCCGTGAGCGCGATGGCCTCGATCGGATCGCCAGAGCTGCGCAGCTGTTGCAGCAGGCTGAGCCCGCTCATTCCCGCGAGCTTGAGATCCAGCAGCATCAGGTCGCACGGCTGGCGCCGCAGCAGCGCCAGCGCGTCCTCGCCGCGCGAGACGACGCTGGCGACCTCGAGCCTGTCCATGGCCCTGACCGTTCGCCCGTACACCGACGCGATGACCGGATCGTCCTCGACGATCAGCACTCGCCACGGAGCGAAAGGCACATGCGTGCTTGTCGACATATCCCCTTCCCCATCGTCCCCCAGCGGCTCTGGGGGGTGCCCTACTGAAGTCCGACACGATAGCGATACTTTGTGGATTATGCATCACCGCGTAGACGGACCGGCGATCAGCTGGAGCCGCCGTGAGGTCGAGGCACTCCTGCGCGTCAGCGAGGCGGCGGCATTCGAGGCGAACCTCGAGGATGTGCTGGACGTTATCGCGGGCGAGGCCTGCCACGTGACGCGGTCGAAGGCCGCCAGCATTCTTCTGGCTGAGCCCGGCGGCGTCTTTCGGCTGGCAGCCTCGAAGGGCCTCAGCGGCGACTACAACCGCTTCCTGCAGAGCAGCTTCATCTCGCACGGGCACAGCTCCTCGCGGGTCGCGGCCAGTCAGCTGGAACCGGTGGTGATCGACGACATGACGCAGGACAGGCGTGTCAACCATCCGGAGGCGCGTGAGTGGAAGCGCTTCGCGCGCCAGGAGGGCTACAGCGCCCTGATCTCGGTGCCGCTGATCGTCGGCAGGCGCAGCTCGGGCGTGTTGAACCTCTACCGCGCCGAGTCCGGTCCTTGGCTGGGCGCCGAGGTGGAGCTCGCCGCCACGTTCGCGCAACACGCGGCGAGCGCGATCGACAGCGCTCGTCTGATCGACTCCCAGCGTCGCCAGCTGGAGGCCCTGGAGCAGTTGATTCGCGTTCTGCGCAACCAGACGCACGAGTACGCCAACCGGCTGCACGCGCTCTCAGGTCTGCTCGCACTCGGCGAGACACGCGAGGCTCAGAGCTTCCTCGCACAGCTGATGACCGTGCATCACGACAACTACGCGTCGGTGATCGAGCGTGTCCACCACCCGATCCTCGCGGGCCTGCTCGTGGCGCAGATGAGCGTCGCACGCCAGCGTGGGGTGGAGGTGCGCCTGCACCGTCAGACGCGGCTGGAGTCGCTGCCTGAGAGGCTGGGGAGCGCCGAGGCGGTGACGATCGTCGCGAACCTCATCGAGAACGCGGTGGAAGCGGTCTCAGGTCAACCGGCCGGCCGACGCAAGGCATCCGTGCGGATCAGCCAGAATCGAGACCGCGTGGCAATCGCGGTGCGTGACTGGGGCGACGGCCTGGACACGCCGCTCGAGGAGGTCTCCACGCGCGGAAGGACCTCCAAGCGCGATCACGCCGGGATCGGCCTCGCGCTCGTGTCCGAGGCGGTCGAGTCGGCGCACGGGTCGATCGTGGCGCGAAGATTGAAGAACGGCACCGTGTTCACGGTGACGCTGCCGTGCGGCTGAGCACCTCGGGGTTGCGCAGGTTCTCGGGCTGCTCGCCGCTCAGCACCCGCGCCACCTCCTCGGCGGCCCGACGCTGCAGCTCCACCAGCGACTCCGCGGAGTGGAAGGCAGTGTGCGGCGTGATGATGGCTCGCGGGTGGTCGCGCAGCGGGTGCTCGGCGGGCAGCGGCTCGGGCTCGGTCACGTCCAGCGCCACGCCCTTGAGCTGCCCGATCTCCAGCGCCCTCACGACGGCGTCGAGGTCGACCAGGCCGCCGCGCGAGGTGTTGATCAGCAGCGGCGAGCGCTTCAGGGCCGCCAGAGCGCTCGCGTCGATCAGATGCGCGGTCTCCTCGGTCAGCGGAGCGTGCAGGGAGACGACATCCGCGTCGGCCAGCGCCTCGTGTAGTGACTCCGCCCAGCTCACACCATCGATCGACGAGCGCTCCGCGTAGGGGTCATACACCACAACCGACAGACCGAAGGCGCGTGCGCGAGCCGCCACGCGCCGTCCGATCGCACCGAGTCCGACGAGCGCGAGCACACGTCCAGCAAGACGATGCACCTCCCTGTCGGGCAGTGGCCAGCCGCCGGCACGCACTTCCGTGTCGTCTCTCACGATCGCGCGCTCGGCCGCCAGCAGCAGCGCGATCGTGTGGTCGGCCACCTCGTCCAGGCAGTAGTCGGGAACGTTGGTGACACAGATGCCGGCGCGCGTGGCCGCGACCATGTCGACGTTGTCACAGCCGATGCCATATCGGGAGATGATCTTGCAGCCACCCTCGGCCGCCGCGCTGATGACGGCGTCCCCCACCTGCGCATAGCACACCAGGATCGCGACGGACCGACGTGCCAGCTCGACGAGCTGCTCCTCGTCGCTGGTCTGTGCGACGAGCAGCTCCAGGCCCAGCGGCTCCAGGACGGCACGCTCGGGCACGAAGTCATGGAAGGGGTGATCTGTCACCAGTACGTTGCCGGCCATCGCAGCCGCAAACGCTAGCCGCAGCCGTAGCGGCTGCCAGCGTTACGGTCTCGACGGGCGGCCGTTACCGGCAGGCTGGCTTCAGGGCTCGTCGATGACGCGGTTGCGCAACGTGCCGATTCCACCGATGTGGGACTCGAGCAGTTGGCCCGCACGGAGCGCGCTGGGCGGGTCGGCAAACCCGCCGCAACCCCACGGGGTGCCCGTGAGCACCATGTCGCCGGGGTTGAGGGGGAAGCAGGCCGAGCAGCTGGCGAGGATCTCGGCGACCGAGAAGATCATCTCGCGCGTGTTCGAATCCTGGACCGTGACCCCGTCGAGGACGGTGGTGATCGGCAGGCTCTGGGGATCGGGAAGCTCCTCGGCGCTCACCAGCGTTGGACCGGTCGGGCAGAACGTGTCGAAGCTCTTCGCGCGCACCCACTGCCCGTCGCTCATCTGCAGGTCGCGCGCTGAGACGTCGTTCGCGACCGTGTACCCGAAGACATGATCCAGGGCGCGCTCCGCCGTGACGTTGCGCATGCGCCGTCCCACCACCACCGCGAGCTCGGTCTCCCAGTCGACGTGGTCGGGCGCCGCGCGCGGGAGCACGATCGCGTCATCGGGGCCGATCACGCAATCGGGGAACTTCGCGAACATCAGCGGCGTCGAGGGCTCGCTCATGCCCGTCTCGCGGATGTGGTCGTGGTAATTGAGGCCGATGGCCACGATCTTGCCCGGGCGCAGCGGCGCCAACGGTGCCGGCGGGGCGTCAAGCTCCAGCACGTCACCCACGCTCCATCGCGTCATGTCCGGCTCCTGCTGGATCGCTGTCAGCAGCGACTCGGCGGCGATGGCGCGCGCCTGCCCGCCCTCGAGTACCACCGGGCGCGCGGTTCCATGTGTGTCACGGATGGTGGCCAGGCGCATCCAGCCATCATGACGGTCGTCTGGAGCGATGGGTGCGTATCGGTCTCGCCGTAGGTACGAATCCAGGCCGGCTCCGAGCGCGATGCTACGTTCGCTTGACCTAGCAGATCGCAGGTAATTAACGGTTAACTCGAGTCAGGATTGGAGTAAGTAATGAGTATTGGCGAGGCTGGCGAGTCGAATGCGGCAAACGCACACACGTTGACCCCAACGGGCAAGGGCCTGGACCTGTCGTTTCTCGGTACGCCTCACGAGTGGTCACCTCGGCGCGTCCTGAGCACAACCTCCACCGATTGGCAGGCGCGGGTTGACTTCGATCGTCTTCGCCGTGACCGGCTGGCTCGCGCTCGCCTGATGATGGAGAAGCACGATCTCGGCGCGCTCGTCTGCTTCGTCGGTGAGAACGTCCGCTACATCACGAGCGTCTTCCAGGGTAACTGGAAGAACAACATCTTCATTCGCTACTGCGTCCTGCCGCGCGATGGAGAGCCGGTGCTGTTCGAGACCGCCGGCTCTGATTTCGAGTGCGCGAAGATCGACGCTCCGTGGCTGGGCGGCAACATTCGGCCGGCGATCACGTGGAAGTGGGCCGAGACCGCCGAGGAGATGATGGTCGGTCGCATGGTCGACTCGGTGGCTGAGGTGCTGCGCGAAGCGGGGGTCGAGAAGGAGCGCATCGGCCTCGACATCTCAGACCCGGCGTCGTTCGAAGCGTTCAAAGCGGCTGGCCTGGAGGTCGTCAGCGCCTGGCCCGCGATGTCGGGCGCGCGCGTCGTCAAGACGCCCGACGAGCTCGAGTGCCTGAAGATCTCCAGCGCATACGGCGACACGTCGTTCTGGAAGATCGAAAACGAATGGCTCAAGCCGGGCGTGAAGGAGAGCTACATCACGGCGAAGGTCAACGAGTACCTGTACGAGAGCGGCTTCGACTTCGTCTACGACATCATCGTGGCCTCGGGCGGCAACACGAGCCCGTACCGGCGCTGGCACACCGACAAGGTGATCAGGCAGGGGGACCTCGTCATCGTCGATCAGAACGCGGTCGGCCCCGGTGGCTACTTCGTGGACTTCGTACGCACGTTCAAGGTCGACGCGCCCTGGACGCCCAAGGAGAAGGATCTCTACAAGGAGTGCTACGAGTCGATGTACGCGGCCATCGAGCAGATGAAGGCCGGCAACACGACGGCCGACGTGGCGGCGAACTTCCCGAAATACGCCGATGACGAGCACCGCACGGTGACTTTGCAGCAGTTCGCTCACTCGATCGGCCTCTCCTTGTACGAGGGCATGTGGATCTCTCGGGCCTACTCGCTCGAGTACCCCGTCGAGCTGGAGGAGAACATGTACTTCGCGTGCGAGACGTTCGCCGGGCATCCAGGCCTGGAGCAGACGGTGCGCCTGGAGGAGAACCTGCTCGTGACCAAGGACGGGCCGATCATGTTCACGCATCACCCGTTCGTCGACGAGCTGCTGTCCTGAGGAGTCGCATTGCCCGCCGCGCTGCCTGGCAGCGCGGCGGGACACGCGTGGGTGGCCTCGCTGGAGCCCACGCGTGTCCCGGGGCCTCAGGGTCAGGGCGCCGCGACCGGCGCCTGCTCTTGAACCGGCTCCTCCTCGGTGGAGATGGGCGCCAGGCGTATCCAATGCGTGCTCGGCCGGGGCAGCAGGTAGATGGCGTAGTACAGGGCCGAGCCCGCGATGATGCACCCGACGATGACGAGGTCCGAGCCCTTCTGCTTGGAGAGGGTCAGGCCGACGCCGATCAGGACCAGCACCACGGGCACGGGCCACAGCGGCATCTTGAACGGTCGCGACATCGTCCTCTGCGTATAGCGACTCACGAGCGCCGAGATCGCCACCAGCACATACAGGACACACAGCACGACGCTCACGAACGTCACCAGCGTGGCGACGTCGGACAGGGCCGTCAGCACGGTGCATGCGACGCCCAGCAGGATGGTCGCCACCCACGGCGTCTTGAACCGCGGGTGAATCGAAGCCAGCCAGCCGTTGATCGGCTGGGGATATGCGTTGTCTCGCGCCGAGCTGTAGACCACTCGTCCCATGGCCAGCACCGACGCGATGATCGCGTTGAACAGCGCGATCGCCACGCCGACGCTGATGGCGTCGTTCAGCGTGCTGCCCCCGTCCGCGTTCAGGACGTAGCTGATCGGCGCGCTCGAGTTGACCATCGCCGACAGCGAGGGGGCGCCCAGCACGATCGCGATCACCGCCGCGAGCTCGGTCACGACGGCGATGGCGACGGCGGCCATGACCACGCGCCCGACGTCGCGCCTGGTGCCGCGGGTCTCCTCGGAGAAGACGACAGCGGTGTCGAACCCGTTGTAGGCGAACAGCGCGATCGCGATGCCGGATATCACCCCGGTCGCGCCGACCGATATCTGGTGCCCCTGCGCGTTGTAGGAGTGCAGGCTCCACAGGGTGCTCACCGGCTGGTGCGCGTGGGACAGCCCCACGACCACCACGACGACGATGACCAGGAGCTCCAGAGCCAGGAACGCTCCGGTGACCAGCGCGCCGAAGCGAATGCCGAACACGCTCACCACCGTCGCCACGATGGTCATCACGCAGCCGATCAGCGTCACGTTGACCGAGCCCCAGATGGGCTGCAGGTAGATGCCGAAGATCAGCGCAGCCGCGCTGATGGTGAAGATGACCAGTGTCATGAAGAGGATGAAGGCGATGAAGCCCACCGGTCGGCCGAGCACCCGCATGTCGATCGAGTACTGCCCGCCGACGACCGGGAACGACGATCCCAGCTCGGCGAAGCAGTAGGCCGCGGCCACCGCGGCGATGGCCGCGAGCGCGAAGCTCGCGAACGTCGCGGTGCCGGTCAGCGTGAGAAGCACGGACGCTGTCAGGAACAGCGAGACCGTCGGCGTGAGAAACGACAGTGTGAGCCCCAGATTCCCGACGGTGCTGAGACTTCTGCTGAGTTGCTGCGTATAGGACTTCGTTGGTTGGCTGCTCATATAGACCCCTCCCCGAGTAGTTGTGTTACGGCCAGGCGGTCGATGTCCCCGGTGCCCGCGCGCGATTATGCACTATACATGACATATTACGTGCCTGCGCGGGGGTCGAGGACGGGGAGGATCAGCGCCGAGGGTCGATCGCGGTCGTGATAGATGCGCTGCGTTGCGGATTGGAGATCGCCGAAGCGGGCCGTGTTCGGGTGCGCCCGCGCGTTGGCGTTGCGGCTGTAGCGGGGGAAGCTGCTGCTGGCGACCTCGAGCCTGATCCGATGCCCCGCCCGGAAGCACCAGCGGATGGGGCCGAGCTCCAGCGCGAAGCGGTGGACGCTGTCCGGCTCGAGCAGGCTCTCCGGCTCCTGCACCCGCCGATGGCGAGCGCGCACGATGCCCTCGACGACGTTGATCGCCGCGCCGTCGGGCTGGACGTCGACCAGCTTGCCCGTGAAGTCCGTGTCGAGCGCCGACGTCGCCGCCCACAGGAGCAGCGTCACGTCTCCGCCGATCTCGAGCGGCTCCTCGAGCGCCGCGGAGCTGTAGACGAGCACGTCGTTGCGCTCCTCCACCGACCGCTGGTCGCTGAACCCGATCGGCGCGATCTCCGGGTTACAACACGAGCGCCCGCCCACGCTCGGCACCGGGTTCCTGGGGTCGTACACGAACACGTCGAAAGGCTCGCCCGCCGGCGCCTGCGGCGCGAGCGCGCCGTCCCCGAAGCGCGAGTTCGCTCGACCGTCGCTGTGCAGGTGCCACGACGTCAGCTCGCAGGCCGGCGGCCACGCCCGCATGCTCGTCCAGCGGTTGCTGCCCATCGTGAACACCCGGGCGGCGTCCTCGCGCGGGCCCACGGCGCCAGCCGTCTGCTCCGTGCTCGCCGGCCGCTCGGAGCCCGTCTTCAGCCAGCGGTCGAACCAATCGAGCTGAAGCGAGTTGACGTCGCCGAAGTCCTGGTCGTCTCCCTGCTCAGGCGGTGACCACGGGATCCAGGGCATGTGCATCCACGGACCGATCACCAGCCGCTGCTCGGCGGCGCCGGCGTTGGCCAGCGTGGAGAAGCTCGCGAGCGTGCCGGCGATGAAGACGTCCGACCAGCCGCCGATGTGCAGGCCGGGTACCGACACGGTCGACAGGGTCTGCTCGCCGGTCCGCTGCGACCAGAACTCGTCGCGCCACGGGTGCGCCAGCCAGTCGTGGACGTAGGGCGCGGCCGCCCGCGGCAGGGCGGGGTGCTCGCAGACGGGAAGATGCCAGTAGGAGTCGGGCAGCTCACGCGCGAGCGCGTGCAACCGCTCCTCGAGATCCGGGTCGCCCAACCGTCGCGCCGACTCGGTGACCAGGTCGCCGGCTCCCCAGCTGGCGAGAAAGGCCCACGACAAGGCGCCTCCGGGGTAGATCCAATCGCCGTACACGTCCAGGCTCGAGAAGGCCGGGGCGATCGCTCGTAGGTGCGGGGGGGCCAGCGCGGCGGCCTGAAGCTGCAGGCCGCCGGCGTAGGAGAAGCCGTACATCCCGACCGCGCCGCTCGCTCCAGGCAGCTCCGCGGCCCACTCGACCGTGTCGTAGCCGTCCGCCGCCTCGTCGACCCACGGAGAGAACTCTCCTTCGGACTTGAAGCGGCCGCGCGTGTCCTGGACGACCACGATGTACCCGTGGCTCGCGTACCAGTACGGGTGGGCGAACACGATCGTCTGGGCGGCCTCCTTGCCGTAGGGCACCCGCATGACCAGGACCGGGTGCGGGCCCTGGCCCGCGGGGTGGTACACGTCCGCGGACAGCAGGACCCCGTCGCGCATCGGCACGGGGACGTCTCGCCTGACCGTCGGCTCCCCCGATGGGAGTGCTGTATAGCCATCGCTATCGGTTCGCGCAAATGCACTCACGCCACGGGAGTGCTGTATAGCCATCGCTATCGGTTCTCGCAAGTGCGAGGGCAAGTGCAAGTGCATTCAGCCATCGGCGGCGTGCCGGGTGCGGCTCACGCGCTCGCTGCGGCCGGAATCTCGAGTCCCACGACCTCGCTGGCCCACACGTCGATCAGCCCGAGCGAGCAGATCTTCAGCTTGCCGATGACCACCGGCAGGCCGAGGAACGCGAGCGTATGGAACGGCGCCGACAGCTCGCTGCCGAGCGAGCGGATCGCCTCGATCGCCGCCTCGATCTGCGCCACGAGCTCCTCGGCGGGCCGATCGGAGAGCAGGCCGTAGAGCGGGAGCGGCACGCTCGCCAGCACCTGTCCGTCACGCACGACGGCAAAGCCGCCTCCCATCTCGGCGACGGTGCTCGCGACCGTGGCCATGTCGTGGTCGTCGGCGCCCACCGCGATCAGGTTCTGGCAGTGGGGGTTGTATGTCGAGGCCACGGCGCCGGCGCGCAGGCCGTAGCCGCTGACGAAGCCGAGCCCGACGAGCCCCGTCTTGCCGTGGCGCTCGAACGAGGCCACCTTGTTGACGGCGCTCGCGGGCTCGGGCACGTACACGCCATCACGAACGGGCAACTCCATGTGCAGCTCGTCGGTGATCAGGGATCCGTCGCTGACCTCGATCACGCGAACGAGCGCGCCGCCCGGACTCGCGGGGATCGCGAAGGTCTGGGCCGTGGGGGTGGCGGCGAGCTTGACCGTCTGTCGCACCTCCGCGGGGTACTCGGGGATCGCCACCGGCCCGCGGTATTCGCCCTCGGCGACGACCACCCGCCCCTTGGCGATCACGTCGGTGATCGCGAAGCGCTCGAGCGGCTCCGCGACCAGGCACAGGTCGGCCTGCTTGCCCGGCGCCACCGATCCGAGCCAGCGCTCGACGCCCAGCGTCTCGGCGGCGTTGAGCGATCCCATGCGAATCGCGTCGATCGCGGGCACGCCCGCCTCGATCGCCAGCCGTACGCAGTAGTCGATGTCGCCGCGTCGCAGCAGGTCGACCGGCGAGAGCAGGTCCGAGCAGAAGGAGAACCTGCGCGGGTCCAGGCCGGCGCGCGTGATCGCCGGCAGGCAGTTGACCACGTCTGAGACGCCGGAGCCCTCCCGCAGCACGATGCGCACGCCGGCGCGCGCCTTCTCGATCACCTCGTCGGGATCGACGCACTCGTGGTCGTCGAGATATCCGCCGTAGGCGGCCCACGCGGCGGCGTCGCGTCCGCGCACCTCCGACGCGTGGCCGCACAGGATCTTGCCGAGATCGCGTGCCAGCTCCATCAGCTCCAGCATCACCTCGTCGCGGCCCAGCACGAAGCCGGCGAAGCACTCGTTGACGCCGATGCACTCGGGCCAGGCGAGCATCGCGCGCATGTCCTCGGCGGTCAGCGAGCCGGTGTGCAAGAACGGCTGGTCCTGGTAGAAGGCGGGCATCGGCAGCGTCCACAGGACGTTCATCGGAAGCGCCTTGGCGAGCTGGAGCTGCAGCTGGATCGCGCTGCGCCCGGCGACGACGGCTTCGCCGTAGAAGTCCGTGGCGATCGTCGTGACGCCGTGGGTGAGCATCGCCGGCGCGAGCGCCGCCGGGGTCAGATGCGTCTCGTAGGTGTGCAGGTGCTCGTCGATCAGGCCGGGGACGATGTGCTTGGCGTCGGCGCGCACGCGGATCGTGTCGGCGCCGATCATCCCGTCCACGGACCCGGTGGCGGCGATCGTGTCGCCGACGATGGCGACGTCGGCGGGGTAGATCTCGCCGGTCAGGACGTTGACGAGCGTGCCACCCTCCACGACCAGGTCCGCCGGCGAGCGCCCGAGGGCGACGTCGAGCAGCGCGCTCCTACTCACGGACGGCCCCTCCGCGCTCACCGGTCTCCAGCGCGGATGGACCGTGATCGGCGGTCGCGAGCTCGTCGTCGAGGCCGAAAAGACGCGCGGGGTTGGCTTCGGTGATCCGCTGCACGAGTGACGGGTCGACCGCCTCGCGCACCATCCGGCACGGGTCCTGGAGGGCCATGTCGAACGGCAGGTCGGTGCCGAGCACGACCTGGTCGATGCCCACACGCGAGACGAGGTAGGCCAGCGCCTGGGCGTCGTGTGTGATCACGTCGAACCACAGCTGGTCGAGGAAGCTCCACGGGTCCGCCGGCGCCTGCGCCAGCTCCGGACGCACCGTCGTCGCGTGCTTCAGGCGTCCGGCCTGGTAGGGGAAATAGCCGCCACCGTGCAACAGCAGGATCTTCAGCCCGGGATGGCGCTCGAGCACGCCGGCGGCGATCAGCCGCTTGATCGCGATCGTGGTCTCCAGCGGCATCCCGATCACGTTGCCGAAGTAGAAGCGGTCGAATGCGGCGATCTTGGTGTAGGTGGGGTCGGGATGGATCATCACCGGCGTCGCCAGCCGCTCGGCCGCGGCCCAGAATGGCTCGAACTCGGGCTCGTCAAGCCTGCGTCCGGCGATCGAGGAGCCGATCTCGACGCCCACGCAGCCACGCTCGCCGGTGGCCCGCTCGAGCATCCGCGCGGCAATGTCCGGAGCCTGCATCGGCACATGCGCCATCCACCACAGCCGATCGGGGGCGGCCGCATGGAACTCCGCCATGCCGCCGTTCGCCGTCTCGCACAGCACCTGCGCGAGCTCGGGCTCGGTCTCGTAGTAGAAGATCGGTGGGGCGACGGACAGGACGGCGCGCTCGACGCCGTTGCCATCGAGCTCCGCGAGCTTCGCGTCGATCTCCACGAACGCCGGCGCGAGGTCGAAGTCGACGTGGTTGCCGCCGTGCCAGCGCCCGTCGCGGACCTCGACCCCGTAGCTGGGAACGGAGCGCAGGAGCTCGATGACAGCGGCGGGTATCGCGTGGTTGTGGACGTCCGTGATCACAGGGCACGAATATACAATGCATTCATCGCATTGTCAATCGATCGCGCGACCGTCCCACGGCACGACGGTGGCCGCGACCAGTAGCGCCGTCGGCTACAGCGAGGCGACGTCGACGTCTCGCGCCGAGGTCTTCGCCTCGAGCTCGTCGATCGTTTCGAGGATCTCGCCCACCGACGCCTGGAGGTGGGCTCGCCCGGCCGCGCGCGCGCGCTCGACGTCGCGGCTGCGACAGGCCGCGAGGATCTCGAGGTGATGCTGGTCCATCTCCCTGCGCCGTGCCGCGCGGCTGACGTGCATGCGGATGTACATCGAGCACGCCTCGCGCTGGCTGATGATGACCGCCGAGAGCCGCTCGTTCTCCGCGGCCTCGTACATGACGACGTGGAAACGCTCGTTCAGCTCCATCCACTCCTCGACGTCGTCGGTCGCGCGCATCGCGGTGAGCACCTCGTCGAGCTCGTCGAGCCGCTCCTCGGTGAGCCGCGGCGTGGCCTTCTCGATCGCGAGCATCTCGAGCACCTCGCGGATCTCGTAGGCGTTGCGCACGTCGTCGCGGGTGGGCATGAACACGACGGTGCCGCGATAGCGATCGCTGCGCACCAGCCCCTCGGCGGCGAGCAGCGCGAACGCCTCACGGACGGGGGTGGTCGAGACGCCGAAGCGCTTCGCGACGTCGTTCTGGCGCAGCGGCGTTCCGGGCGCCAGGCGTCCGTTCTGGATCTCTTCGCGAAGGCGCGCGGAGACAGCCTCCGTAACCGTCCGCGGGTGCAGCGCATCGACGTCTGCCTTCATGGGCTACCTGGATAGTAGTTCATGCATTATGTGCACGCCCACCAGTCAGGATCGGCGAGCTCGTGGCGACTACCACCTCAGGGCTCCGCGCCCCAGTAGCTGGCCATCGCGCAGGAGATCGTGCAGCCGCTCCACGTCCTTCCAGCCGGCGGTCTCCGTCACGATCGGCCGAACGCGACCGGCGGCGACGTGCTCGGCGGCGAGCAGCAGCTCGTGTCGAGTCGCATAGCGCGATCCGATAACGGCATGGCCGCCGAGGACCACGTCGCGTGGCGAGAGCGAGAACGCGACGTCGCGGAAGGTCGTCAGGAGCACGAGCCGGCCGCCCGCGGCGAGCGCGCTCATCGACCACTCCAGGCTGGCGCGGCTCCCGACCGGGTCGACGACCACGTCCGCCCGCTCGCCCCAGCCGCGGGGGAGGCGCACGTCGGTGAAGTCGCAGGAGTCGACCGCCTCCACGCCGAGCTCGCCTTCGAGCGCCGCGAGCTTGGCTCGATCGGCCTCCAGGCCGGCGACCCGGGCGCCGTGCAGCCGCGCGACCTGTGCCATGTGCACGCCCACGCCGCCGCCGGCGCCGATCACCGCCACCCGCTCGCCCGGTGCGATCGCCGCGCGATGGGCCACGTGCACGGGCGTCGCGATCGCGTCGGGGATCGCCGTCGCGAGCACGGGGTCGATCGCGCCCGGAAGCCGCACCGCGTTGCGCGCGGGCAGCACCGCGAGCTCGGCGTATCCGCCGTCGCGGTCCACGCCGACGTAGCCGGCCAGCTCCCGGCACAGCGGCTCGCGGCAGCCGAGGCATTCGGGGCAGCGCCCGCAGAACAGGTAGAAGAAGGCCATCACGCGCTCGCCGGCCCGACCGGGGTCGACACCCGGGCCCGTCTCGATCACGGTGCCCACGAGCTCGTGGCCCGGCACTCGCGGCAGGTTGCCGGGCTTGTCGCCGAGATCGCCGCGGATGCAGTTGAGCACGGTGAGGCCCACCCCGCACGCCTCCACGCGCACGAGCAGCTCGCCGTCTCCCGGTCGCGGATCGGGAAGCTCGCCGCGCTGGAGCGGGCCGCCCCAGAGGTCGATCCAGCGCGCCCTCATGCGCTCGGACAGACTCCGGCGGAACGCCCCAGGCGCCCGCGGTCAGTTGAGCCGCTTCGGTGCATCCGAGTCATACCAGCTCATCGGCTGATCCTCGAGGGAGACCCACGCGCTCTTGACCTCCGTGAACATCCGTATCGCCTCCCAGCCGTTCTCGCGACCGTATCCGGAGAGCCCGAAGCCGCCCCACGGTGAGGCGGGGTCGATGCGGTGGTAGTCGTTGACCCACGCGACCCCCGCGCGCAGAGCCGCGAGGGTTCGGTGCGCGCGGGCGACGTCACGGGTCCACACCGCCGCCCCGAGGCCGTACCGCAGCGAGTTGGCGATCGCGACCGCCTCCTCCTCGTCGTCGAACGGGATCAACGTGACGACCGGGCCGAAGATCTCCTCCGTGGCCGCGCGGATGCTGTGATCGTCGGTCCACAGGAGGGTGGGGGCGACGAACGCGGCGCTCACCAGCCCGTCCGCGAGCCGCGGAGGCTCCGCTCCGCCGGCCAGCAGCTCGGCTCCGGCGTCGAGCGCGTCGGTGATGTGCGCGCGGATGCGCGTCGCCGCGTCCTGCGTGATCACGGGCCCCATCTGCGTGTCCGGATCGATCGGGTCGCCGAGGCGGATGCGCCGCACGCGATCGGCGACCTGCTCCGCCACCTGCCGCGCCACCGAGCGCTGGACGAGCAGCCGCGAGCCGGAGACGCACGATTGGCCCTGCGCGATGTAGCCCGCGAACACCGCTCCGGCGGCCGCCCGCGCGAGGTCGGCGTCCGCGAAGACGATGTTCGCCGCCTTGCCGCCCAGCTCGAAGCCCAGGCGCTTCATCGTCGGGGCGGCCGCCGTCGCCACCGCCACGCCTGTGGCGGTCGAGCCGGTCACGTCGACGCGATCGACGTCCGGATGGCGGGCCAGCGCCGCGCCCGCCTGGCCCTGTCCGGTGACGACGTTGAGCACGCCCGGCGGCAGGCCGGCGTCGATCGCCAGGCGGCCGAGCTCGAGCACCGACAGGGGAGCGAGCTCCGATGGCTTGGCCACGACCACGTTGCCGCACGCGAGCGCCGGCGCGATCTTCTTGGTCGCGATCAACATCGGGTGGTTCCACGAGGTGATCGCCCCGCACACGCCCACGGGCACGCGCCGCGTGTAGTTCAGGTATGGCCCTTCGACGGGGATCGTCTCGCCCTCGATCTTGCCGGCGAATCCCGCGAAATAGCGAAACCAGCGCGCCACGATCCCGGACTGGGAGCTGGTCTCGCGCAGCGGCCGTCCGTTGTCGCGCGCCTCGATCTGGGCGATGCGCTCACCCTGCGCGTCGAGCAGGTCGGCGAGTCGGTTCAGCAGGCGGGCGCGCTCGACGTCGCCGAGTCGCGACCATGCGGGGAGCGCGTCGCGCGCGCTGCGCACCGCGCGCTCGACGTCCTGCGCGTCGCCGTCCGGGAGCGTCGCGAGCAGCTGCCCGGTCGCCGGGTTGCGGTCCTCGAAGCGCCGTCCGGACGCGGCCGCGACGGACTCGCCGGCGATCAGCATGCCGGGGGCGGGGATCTCGCCCGGCAGCCCGGACCCGTGATCGAAGCTCTGCTGCGTGCTCACAGCATCACCCGTCCGCCGGCCACGTCGAGCGTGACGCCGGTGAGCCATTCGGCCGAGCTCGACACCAGGAACAGCGTCGCCAGCGCGCAGTCCTCCGGGGTTCCGATGCGGCCCAGGGGCGACATCGCCGCGGTGCGCGCGATCGTGTCCTCATCCATGATCCGCGCAGCGCGCTCGGACAGGATCGTGGCCGGCGCGATCGCGTTCACGCGGATGCCGTGGCGCCCGAGCTCGATGGCGGTGTGGCGCGTGAACTGGATCACCCCGGCCTTCGACGCCGCGTAGGACGCCGTCAGCAGCTTGTCGAGCAGGCGCCCGCCGTTGGAGGCCATCGTCACGATGCTGCCCGCCCGCCGCTCGATCATGTCCGGCAGGAACGCCTTGACCGTGAGGAAGCACGAGGTGAGGTTGCCCTCGACGACCGAGCGCCACTCCTCCTCGGTTATATCCTCGATCGCCGTGAAGGACTCGAAGCCGCCGGCGTACGTGAGCAGGATGTCGGGAGGCCCGAACGATGCGTGCGCCTCATCGCGCAGGCGCTCGAGCGCACGGCTGTCGGTGCAGTCCGCGGCGACGCCGATCGCCTCCGCGCCGGCGTCACGCAGCTCGGCGACCAGCGCGTCGATTCCCGCCCGCGCGCGGCCGTTGACGACGACGCGCACGCCGTTGGCGGCCAGCATGCGGCAGCAGGCCGCGCCGATTCCCTGCGAGCCTCCGGTCACCACCGCCACCTTGCCCGCTAGATCGGGATAGGTGGGAATCGCTCTCTCCCCGCCGGCCAGCGTCAAGCCTCAACTCCTCACGTCGAAGATCTCTTGGGGCGCCGCCTTGGTTCGACGCACAATGTATAATGTACCATACTGCGATCGATCGCCGTGACCAAGACTCGCGGCGCAAGGAGGACACATGCCAGACACCGCTGAGCCGCGGCATTTCCAGATCCACGTCAAAGACGTTCCGTCGGCGGCTGTGACCGCGGAGGACGGCTGGCAGAGCGTGGACATCCGCTGGATGGTCGGGAACGAGAAAGCCGGCTCGAAGGCAGGGTCGGACGAGATCTGCTTCTGGCGCACCAGGTTTCAGCCGGGGGCGGCGCACGCGCGCCACTACCACCCCAACGCCGCGGAGGCGTTCTTCATCATCCGCGGCCGTGGCGCGGCGGGAACCGGCGACGAGGAGCACGAGGTGCTGCCGGGGACGGCCCTGTACATCCCCGCGGGCGTCGTCCACTGGTTCCGCAACGCCGGCGACGAAGAGCTCGAGCTGGTCGGATGCTACGCGCCGGGTGGCAGTCTCGAGGACGCCGGCTATGTGTTCGTGGGCGATGTCACGAGCGAGTACCGGCAGGTCGTATAGCGGGTGCGCCGCGGTGTGAGCGCGTAGGGCGCGGCCGAGCATTTGCCGGTCAGGGCGCGCTGACGTCGGGGAAGTGCTCGGCGCAGTGCTCGCGCAGCGCCCGGCGCACCCACGCGCGCTCCTGCGGTGAGGCCACGCGAAAGCGCGCCAGCAGCTCGCGCTGGCGCTCGATCGGCGCGCCGGCGATGACCCAGCGCACGGCCAGGCGCTCGAACAGCAGCTCGCCCGCGCGCTGCCACGCGTCCTCCTGCGTGGCAGCCGCGCGAGCGTCGCCGGCGCCCGACAGCGCCCGCGCGTACTCGCGCCGGGCGCCGGGCGTGAGCGAGCCGCGCAGCGTGAGCACGTTGCCGTCAGCGTCGGTGTAGTCGCTGTCGGGCGCGGTGAGCTGCTCGCGGCGCTCGTTGCGGCGGGCGCGCCTACCCACGCTCAGCCCGCGTCGGCGGCCCGTTCGAGCTGGCTGCGCACGTCGCCGGTGACGGGCTTGGCGTGCCCGGGCCACGCGGCCGCGGGCTCGAGCGCGGCGAGCTTGCGGATGCTCGCGCGCGCCTGCTCGGTGTCGAAGTTGTACAGCGCCATGGGCAGTCGCGGCGGGCAGTCGCGGCCCCATATGTCGAGCGTGTAGAAGCAGTCGCTGCTCAGCGCCAGGCGGTCGGACTCGCGCCACAGCCCGATCTGGCCGGGCGCGTGGCCGGGGAGCTCGATCACGCTGAACCCGGCCACCTCGTCGCCCTCGCTGAGCGTGCCGGAGATGCTGACGGGACCGCCGTCCCAGGCGTAGCGGTGCAGCAGGCGGTGGAGCTGGCGGTGCGGCGTGGGCAGGCCGGCGAGGCCGTGCGGCCAGTAGCGAAAGCCGCCGCTGCCCTGCGCGTCCTGGACCTCGTCGGGGTGGCACAGGACGGGCACGCCCAGCGCGGGCGCGACGCCGCGGTGGTCGGTGTGCCCGTGACCGAGCACCACGCGGCGGATGCCGCCGAGCTTGGCCCCGGCGCTGGCGACCGCGCGGGCCATCGTGCGCGCGCCGGCGTCGAACAGCGTCACACCGCCGTCGTCCTCGATCAGGTACACGTTGCAGCGCGCCGGGTGGCCCTGCACCACCCACACGCCCTCGGCCACCAGCTCCGCGTCGCCGGCGCCGAGGCGGGCGCTGAGGCGGGTCTTGGCGTTGAACGCGTGCGTCATCCGCGCTTCCGCGGTCGAGCCCTGCGCGGGCATCATCCCGATCTGGCGCGCGAACGTCATCGAGTCGGTGAACGCGTCGTTGCTCTGGATCAGCCCGTCGCTGACGGTCAGCAGGTCGAAGCCTTCGAGCTCGATCGGCGTGCCCGTGGGCGCCACGCCGTTGAAGCTCTCGGGGCCGGCGAACGTGCCGGTGAGGCGCCAGTGCACGCCGCAGCGCTCCCCCTCGGTGGTCGTCGAGACGACCTGCATGCTGAGGTCGGGCACCGCGCCGATGAGCCCGCCGATGAGCTCGCGCACGCCCTCCGGCGCGAGCACGTCGAGGAGGCCGCGCACGTTCTCGCGCCCTCCCTGCGCCCACAGCGACACCGCGTCCTCCAGCTGCTTGGCGTCGATCGCCGCGAAGTAGCGACGCGCGACGGTCTCGGCCTTGCTGCCGGTGATGCGTTTGCGCGTGGCCGCCGCCTGCTGCATGTTCGCGGCGACCTCCTGCACCTTGGTGCTCGCCTCGGTTGCGCTCTCCCGATCGGCCATGCCGCCTCCCTTTCACGCCGCAGAACGCCTGTAGTCTAGTCTGCGCCCCATGCCCGAGGTGCTGAGCAAGCGCGAGCTCGGCCGCGGTGAGCGCGTGCTTCCGGGCGTGTTCCGGCTGCGGCTGCCGCTGCCGTGGCCGGGCGTTCCCCACTGCAACGCGTGGGCGGTCGCCTACGAGGACGGCTTCGTGCTGTTCGACACGGGCATGCACCAGCCGGATTCGCTGATGCACCTGGAGCGAGCGCTGGCGATGTGCAACCTGCGCCTGGAGCAGGCGCGGCTGGTGGTTTGCACGCACGCGCACACCGACCACTGCGGGCAGGCGGCGACGGTCGTCGAGCGGGCCGGTTGCGAGGTGTGGATGCACCCCAACCACGAGCACCTCAACCGCATGGTCGAGGATCCCGACGCGGTGTTCGCGCGGCGCCTGGAGATAGCCCGCCAGAGCGGCGTGCCGGAGGAGCCGCTGCGCCGCTACGCGGCCGAGCGCAGCGGGCGCGAATCGGGGATCGCCGGGCCGATCACGCCCGATCGGGACCTGGTGAACGGCGTGAGCGTCGCGAGCGACCTGGGCGCGTGGGTCGTGTACGAGACGCCCGGGCACTCGCCGTCGCACGTGTGCCTGTTCCAGCCCGAGCGTCGCCTGTTGATCTCCGGGGACCACCTGCTGGGGCGCATCTCGCTGTACTTCGACTACGGCTACACGCCCGACCCGGTGGGCGAGTTCCTGGGCTCGCTGGACGTCGTGCAGCGGCTGGGCGCGCGCCTGTGCCTGCCCGGGCACGGACGCACGTTCGCGGACGTGCACGCGCACATCCAGGGCAATCGCACGCTGGTGGACGAGCGCCTGACGCGCGTGCGCGAGGCGCTGGACGGGCGCGAGCTGACGGCCTTCGAGGTAGTTCCGCACGTATACGGAGACAGGCTGTCGGAGCAGAACGCGCACTGGCTGCTGACGGAGATCCTCTCCTACCTGACGCACCTGCAGGCCTTGGGCGAGGCCAGGCGCATTCCCGGACCCTCGTCCGCGGCGGGAGAGCCCGAGCGGTGGACTGCATAATCAGCGGATGCGCATAGATCAGATCCTGGCGGCCGGCGAGCCGGCGTTCTCGTTCGAGTTCTTCCCGCCGAAAACCCCAGACGGTGAGCGCAACCTGTACGCGGCGCTGTCCGAGCTGAAGACGCTGGAGCCGTCGTTCGTGTCGGTCACGTACGGCGCGGGCGGCTCCACTCGGGAGAAGACGATCGAGATCGTCAAGCGGATCCGCGAGGAGTACGGCCTGGAGGCAATGGCCCACTTCACGTGCGTGGGCGCCACCGAGGAGCAGTTGCGCACGACGCTCGACGAGATGCGCGCGGCCGGCATCGACAACGTGCTCGCCCTGCGCGGCGACCCGCCCGCAGGGCAGGAGATCTGGATCAAGACGGACGGCGGCCTGGAGTACTCGCGCGATCTGGTCGCGCTCATCGCGGACGATTACCCGTTTGCGATTGGGGCCGCGTGCTTCCCGGAGACCCACATCCATGCTGAGAGTCCCGAGGCCGATCTGCGCCACCTGGCCGAGAAGGTCGACGCGGGCGTCCACTTCCTGATCACGCAGCTGTTCTTCGACAACGCCGTGTACTTCGACTTCGTCAGGCGCGCGCGGGCGGCGGGGATCGAGGTGCCGATCATCCCTGGCATCATGCCGATCACGCGCGTCGGCCAGGTCGAGCGCATGGCCAGCATGTGCGGCGCGTCGATCCCCGCCGCGCTGCGCGGCGAGCTGCACGCGCGCGGGGAGGACCCCGAGGCGGTGCTCGACTTCGGCGTCGCCTACGCGACGCTGCAGTGCGCCGAGCTGCTCGCGGCGGGCGCGCCGGGGGTCCACTTCTACACGCTCAACCGCTCGCCCGCCACGCGCGCGATCCTCAGCGCGCTGAAGCTCGCCAAGCCGTGGGAGCGGGCCGTCTACCCGGACTCGATCGCCAGCTCGCGGGCATAGTCGCGCTGGCGCTCGTACGCGGCGTCGACGATCGCGCACACCTGCGACGGCTCGCTCACCCGGTGCAGCATCGTGAGGTCGCCGGCGTCGATCCGACCGTCGGCCAGCGCCCGCTCGCGCAGCCACTCGAGCAGGCCGTCCCACTCGCCGTCGCCCAGCAGGATCGCCGGGAAGTGGCGGATCGTGTGTGTCTGGATCAGCGTCAGCGACTCGAACAGCTCGTCCAACGTTCCGAAGCCTCCGGGGCAGATCACGAACGCGCACGCGTAGCGGACGAACATCACCTTGCGCGCGAAGAAGTGGCGGAAGCGCAGCCCGATGTCGAGGTACGGGTTGAGCGCCTGCTCGCGCGGCAGCTCGATGTTGCAGCCGATCGACAGCGCGCCCGCGTCCCGTGCCCCGCGGTTGGCCGCCTCCATGATCCCGGGCCCGCCGCCGGTGATGATCGCGTAGCCGGAGCGCCCGAGCGCCGCCCCGACCTCGCGGGCGAGCGCGTAGTTGGTGTGATCCGCAGGCGTGCGCGCCGACCCGAACACGGTGACCGCGCGCCCGACGCCCGCGAGCGCGTCGAAGCCGCGTGCGAACTCGGAGGCGATGTCGCGGATGCGCTCCGCGTCCGCCGCGCGGACGTCCGCTGACTCCTGCTCCAGCCACAGGAACAGCTCCTCGTCGAAGGTCTGCGCGTCGGCGTCCGGCTGCTCGCTCTGGCTCACGGCGCAAGCGTACGCGCTGCGGATGCCCACGGCTGCACGCGACCCCGATGGCCGAACTGGCGCCGATCATGCCGCACAGCACGCCCGGTCGGGTGCGTACCCTGGGCGGATGGCCGAGCCACTCAGGCGCGAGACTCCAGAGATCCCGTACACCATCCGGCGCTCGAACCGCGCGCGGCATGTACGCGTGAACGTACACGCGCACACCGGCGTGGAGGTGGTGCTCCCCGCCCGTGCATCCGAGCGTGCCGCGGCGCTCGCCGTGCGCGAGTTGCGCCCGTGGATCGAGACTCGCCTGCAGGAGGCCCAGCAGGCGCTCGCGCACGTCGCCGCGCGGGCAGGCACCGTCCCGTACCTGGGCACCACGCTGCAGCTGGTCGCGCAGCCCGGCCGCACGCGCGTGCACCGCGACGGCGCGCGGCTGCTGGTGCCCGCCGGGGACCACCGCCCAGCGCTGGAGCGCTTCTACCGGCGTGCCGCCCGCGCCGAGATCGCGCCGCGTCTGGACCGCGCGACCGCGCTCGCCGGGTCCAGCTACACCGCCCTGGACATCCGCGCGCAGCGCACCCGCTGGGCCTCATGCTCGGCGCGCGGGCGGATGAGCTTCAACTGGCGCCTGCTGCTCGCGCCCGAGCGCGTGCTCGAATACGTCGTCTGGCACGAGGTCTGCCACCTGGAGATCCTCGACCACTCGCCGCGCTTCTGGGCGCTTGTGGAGCGCCGCTGGCCCGGCTACCGCGAGGACCGCCAGTGGCTCAGCCGCCACGGCGCGACGCTCGTGCTTTGAGTTAACGATTCAACGTGGTGTATAGCCATCGCTATACACCACGTCTAAGAGGAGTTATAGAGCTGGCGCCCGGGGGTGTCGGCTAGGGGCCGGTGCTCCGCGGTGTCGGCTAGGGGCCGGCGCCGCTCGGGCGTCAGCCGCGCTGCGCGATCGGCACGTAGTCGAGGTCGCGCTCGCCGGTGTAGATCTGGCGGGGGCGGGCGATCTTCTGCTCGGGGTCCTCGACCATCTCCTTCCACTGCGCGATCCAGCCGCTGGTGCGCCCGATCGCGAACATCACCGGGAACATGGCCACGGGCAGGCCGAGCGCCTCGTAGATCAGGCCTGAGTAGAAGTCGACGTTGGGGTAGAGCTTGCGCGAGGTGAAGTAGTCGTCGTCGAGCGCGCGCTTCTCCAGCTCGGTGGCGACGTCCAGCAGCGGGCTCTTGCCGCGCACCTCGAACACGTCGTCGAGGTATTTGCGGATGATCCGCGCGCGCGGATCGTAGTTCTTGTACACGCGGTGGCCGAAGCCCATCAGGCGCTCGTTGCCGGCCTTGACGCCCTCGAGGAAGTCGGGGATGTTCTCGACCTTCTCGATGCGCGCGAGCATCCGCAGCGCCTGCTCGTTGGCCCCGCCGTGCAGCGGGCCGTACAGCGCGGCGACGCCGGCGGCGACGGCCGAGTAGGGGTCCACCTGGGTCGAGCCGACCGAGCGCACGGCGCTGGTGGAGGCGTTCTGTTCGTGGTCGGCGTGGAGGATGAACAGGACGTCCAGCGCGCGTTCCAGGCGGGGATCGGGCTCGTATTTGAGCTCGGTCATCTTGTACATCATCCCCAGGAAGTTGCCCGCGTAGTTGAGGTCGTTGTCGGGGTACACGTACGGCTGGCCCATGTTGTGGCGGAACGCGAACGCGGCCAGCGTGGGCATCTTCGCCAGCAGCCGGATGATCTGGATCGCGCGCACGCGCTCGTCGTGGATCTTGTTGGCGTCGGGGTAGAACGTCGACAGCGCGCCGACGGAGGCCACGAGCATGCCCATCGGGTTGGCGTCGTAGCGAAAGCCCTGCATGAAGTTCTTGACGTTCTCGTGCACGAACGTGTGGATCGTGATCTCGTCGACCCAGCCCGTGAGCTCGACCTGCGTGGGCAGCCTGCCGTTGATCAGCAGGTAGGCGACCTCCAGGTAGGTGGAGTGCTCGCACAGCTGCTCGATCGGGTAGCCGCGGTGCTGCAGGATGCCTGCGTCGCCGTCGATGTAGGTGATCGAGCTGCGACACGCGGCGGTGTTCATGAACGCCGGGTCGTAGACCATCAGGCCGAAGTCCTGCTCGTCGGTTTTCACCTGCCTGAGATCCATGCCGCGCACGGTGCCGTCCTCGATCGGCAGCTCGTAGCTCGCGCCGGTGCGGTTGTCGGTCACCGTGAGCGTGGCCTGCGCGGGCGCTCCGCCGTTGCCGGCCACCTCGCCGCCCGCCTCGCTCGCGCTGCCCTCGATCGTCGATCGGTCGGTGCTCATGTGTGTCTCCTGTCCGCGGGTTCCGAATGCGCTACCTCGATTATGAGCAACCGAGCGCGACCATTCGCCACCTCCGCGGATCGCGCTCAGGTTCTCAGCCTCTCAGCTCCAGCGGCGCGCCGCTGAACTGGGTCATGGCGTGCAGTTCGGCGATGCGCGCGACGATCTCCCTGCCCGTAAGACGCTGGACGCGCTCGGTGCCGAACTCCTCGACGTTGAACGACGCCAGCACCGTCGCGTGGGCCATCGCGCGGCGCAGCAGCGCGTCGGAGAGCTCCTCGTGGGGGTGGGCGGCGATGTAGCCCACGAGCCCACCAGCGAACGTGTCGCCCGCGCCGGTGGGGTCGATCACGCTCTCCAGCGGGTACGCCGGGAGCGCGAAGAAGCTCTCGCGTGTGATCAGCGCCGAGCCGTACTCGCCCTGCTTGGCGACGATCACGCTCGGTCCGCGCACGCCCGCCGAGGAGGGGGGCCAGGCGAGGATCTCCCGCGCGGCCGAGACGAGGTTCGGTTGGCCGGTGAGCTGGCGCAGCTCCGCGTCGTTGAGGATCACGCAGTCGACGCCCTCGATCGCGCGCACCAGCGAGTCGCGCGCGACGTCGATCCACAGGTTCATCGAGTCCAGCGCGACGAAGCGCGCGTGCGGAAGCTGGCCGCGGACCTGTTGCTGCAGGTCCGGCTGGATGTTCGCCAAGAACAGCACGTCGCTGGAGCGCGAGCGCTCGGACAGCTTCGGAGCGAAGCCCTCGAACACCCCCAGCCGCGTGTCGAGCGTCTCGCGCGAGTTCAGGTCCCAGCCGTACTCGCCGTGCCAGAAGAACGTGCGCCCGCCGCTCACCCGCTCGATGTCCGACACGTCCACGCCGCGCGCGCGCAGCACCTCCAGCTGGGGCTCGCCGAAGTCGTCGCCCACCGGGCCGACCACGCGCACGTCGTCGAAGAACGACGCCGCGAGCGCGAAGTGCACGGCCGCGCCGCCGAGCATCCGCTCGCGCTCGCCGAACGGCGTCTTGACGGTGTCATACGCGATCGATCCGACCACTGTTATTGGCATGGGCGCGCACCTTAGAGCACCTCGCCCTGCGCCGCCACGCGCGAGGGCTCGACACCTACGGCGCGCCGTACCCCATGGCCACGGGTCCCACTCCGCTAGCCTCGGGCTACATGCGAGCGATCCAGATGACAGAGTTCGGCGGCCCCGAGGTGCTCAAGCTCGCGGAGCTGCCCACCCCGCAGCCGGGTCCCGACGAGACGCTGATCAGGGTCACGCGCGCCGGGCTGAACTTCGCGGACACGCACACACGGACCAACTCGTACGTGCAGAAGGCCACGCTGCCGCTGGTGCCCGGCGGCGAGGTGGCGGGCGTGCGCGAGGACACCGGCGAGCGCGTCGTCGCGCTCGTCGGCAACGGCGGCTACGCCGAGTTCGCGATCGCTCCCAGCGAGCGTGTGTATCCGATCCCCGACGGCGTCGACGACGGCACCGCGCTGGCGATGATCATCCAGGGGACCACCGCGTGGCACCTGTATCGCACCGCCGGGCGCGTCGCGCAGGGGGAGAGCGTCGTCGTCCACAGCGCCGCCGGCGGTGTCGGCTCGCTCGCCGTGCAGCTCGGCCACGCGATGGGCGCCGGGCGCGTGATCGCGACGGCCTCGAGCGAGGAGAAGCGCGCGCTGGCGCTGGAGCTCGGCGCGGACGTGGCGATCGACGGTGGCGCGGAGGATCTCACCGGGCGTCTGATCGAGGCCAACGACGGCCACGAGCTGGACGTCGTCTTCGAGATGTCCGGTGGCGAGGTGTTCGACGCCTCCCTGCAGGCGCTCGCGCCTTTCGGGCGAGTCGTCGTCTGCGGAATCGCCACCGGCGAGCCCAACGAGGTGCGCACGGGCTCGCTGCTGCGCCACTCGCGCGCGGTCGTCGGCTTCTACCTGTTCCACTGCCTGGAGCGCGCGGGGATGTTCGCCGAAGCGCTGGCCGATCTGTTCGCCCGCGCCGCCGACGGCCGGCTGCGCGCGATCGTCGGGCACACCTATCCACTGGCGCAGGCCGCCCAGGCGCAGCTCGACCTGCGCGCGCGGCGCACCACCGGCAAGCTGCTGCTGGACCCGTCCGCCTAAGCTCCTATGTCCACCGTCATGGCAACCTCATTCTCTGACCTCGGTCTCTCCGAGTCGACACTCCAGGCGCTGCGCGACGTCGGCTACGAGTCGCCCAGCCCAATCCAGGAGCAGGCCATCCCGGCGCTGCTGGAGGGCCGCGACGTGATCGGCCAGGCGCAGACGGGGACCGGCAAGACGGCCGCGTTCGGCCTGCCGATCATGGAGTACGTCGACGCCTCCGAGCAGGTCGTGCAGGCGCTCGTGCTGACGCCCACGCGCGAGCTGTGCATCCAGGTCACGCAGGCGCTGCGCACCTACGGCGCGCACAGCGGCGTTGACGTGGTCGCGGTGTTCGGCGGCGCGCCCATCCGCACCCAGCAGGCCCAGCTGCGCGCCGGCGGTCACGTGGTCGTGGGAACCGTCGGGCGCGTGCTCGACCTGATCTCACGCCACTCGCTGGTGCTGCACGACTGCCGCTTCGTCGTGCTCGACGAGGCCGACGAGATGCTCGACCTGGGCTTCCTGGAGGACGTCGAGAAGATCCTCTCGCTGACGCCCTCCAGCCGCCAGACGGCGCTGTTCTCCGCCACCATGCCGCCGCCCATCCGTGCCCTGGCCGACCGCTACATGTACGACCCGGAGATCATCCAGGTGGAGGCCGCAACGCTCACGATCGACACCGTCGCGCAGTTCCAGCTCCCGGTCGAGACTCGCGAGAAGCCCGACAAGCTCGTCGAGGTGCTGCGCTCTGAGATGGGATCACGAGGCGAAGCCGAAGGCCAGCAGGCGATCGTGTTCGTGCGCACCAAGATCCGTTGCGAGCAGCTGTTCCGCACGCTGCGCGACCGCGGCATGAACGTGCGCGCGCTGCACGGCGACATGTCCCAGGGCTCGCGCGACGGCGTCATGCTCGCGTTCAAGGGCGGGCGCGTGCCGATCCTCGTCGCCACCGACGTCGCCGCGCGCGGCCTCGACATCTCCACCGTCACGCTCGTCGTCAACTACGACGTGCCAACCAGCCCCGACACCTACGTGCACCGCATCGGGCGCACCGGGCGCGTGGGCCGCGCCGGCCGCGCGATCACGTTCGTGGAGAGCCGCCAGAAGCGCGAGCTGGAGGCGATCGAACGCCACATCGGCACGCACGTCGCCCAGTGGGAGCAGGGGGCGGTGGCGGCGCCGACGCCCGTGCGCGAGCGTCCGCGCCGGCACTCCAAGCCGCGCGTCTCCAGGCGCGACGAGCAGGAGGAGTACACCAAGCTCGTGCTCGGCGGCGGGCGCGCCGCGGGGCTCAGCGTCGCCGACATCGTCGCCTCCATCACCTCCTCCGCCGGCCTCGACGGCGAGGCCGTGCGCGACGTGCTCGTGCTCGACCGCTTCTCCTTCCTGTCCGTCCCAGCGGCCGAGGCCGACCGCGTCATCGACGCGCTCGACGGACATCCGGTCGGCGGCCACTCCCTCAGCCTCGAGCGCGTGAAGGTAAGGTAGGCGCATGTCCACCGTCACGATGCAAACCACAGAGGGCCCGATCGTCTTCGAGCTGTTCGACGAGGACGCGCCCAAGACCGTCGAGAACTTCCGCAAGCTCGCCGCCGAGGGCTTCTACGACGGTCTCACCTTTCACCGCGTCATCAAAGACTTCATGATCCAGGGCGGCTGCCCGCAGGGGACCGGCACCGGCGGCCCCGGCTACACCTTCGAGGACGAGATCAACCCGCACAAGGTCGTGCGTGGGGCGCTGGCCATGGCCAACGCCGGGCCTGACACCAACGGCTCGCAGTTCTTCATCGTCACCACCAAGGCCGCCTCCTGGCTGGACGGCAAGCACACGGTCTTCGGCCAGGTGACCGACGGCATGGACGTCGTCGACAAGCTCGAGGCGGTCCCCACCGACGGCGGCGACCGCCCGTCGGAGCCGATCGGCATCGCCTCCATCGAGCTGTCCGAGTAGGCCACTCCCACAGGAGTACCCTGTTCGTACCAGGTTACGAGCAGGGGAGAGTGCATCTGATGGCAAGCGTCGAGCAGCACGTCGAGCAGGAGATCCTCCACGCCAACGGCGACGCCCACGCGGCGGGCGAGGGCGAGACGGTCGAGAGCCCCGTCGAGAGCCCAGCCGCGGGCGAGATACCGGTCGAGAACCCGGCCACAGGTGAGACGGTCCGCACGGTCCCCGACATGGGCGCTGACGCCGTCGCGGAGATGGCCGCGCGTGGGCGCGCCGCTCAGCCCCAGTGGGAGGCATACGGCTTCGAGGGCCGCGCGCGCGTGCTCTCGCGCGCGCAGAAGTGGCTGATGGACAACTCCCAGCGCGTCATCGAGACGATCGTCTCCGAGACAGGCAAGACCTATGAGGACGCGAGCCTCGCCGAGATCGGCTACGCCGGCAACGCGTTCGGCTTCTGGGCCAAGGAGGGGCCGCGCTACCTCGCCGACGAGGCCGTCAAGTCCAGTCAGGTGCTCGTCAAGGGCAAGAAGCTGATCCTGCGCTACCGCCCGCTCGGGCTGATCGGCGTCATCGGCCCCTGGAACTACCCGCTGACGAACTCCTTCGGCGACTGCATCCCCGCGCTGATGGCCGGCAACAGCGTCATCCTCAAGCCGTCGGAGATCACGCCCCTGACCTCGCTGCTGATGGCCGAAGGGCTGCTGGAGTGCGGCCTGCCCGAGAACGTGCTGCAGATCGCCACCGGGCGCGGGCCGACTGGCGCCGCGCTCGTCGAGGAGGTGGACATGATCATGTTCACAGGCTCCACGCGCACCGGCAGGAAGGTCGCCGAGGCGGCCGCCAGGCGGCTGATCCCCGCCTCGCTGGAGCTCGGCGGCAAGGACCCCATGATCGTGCTCTCGGACGCCGATCTCGAGCGCGCGGCCAACTTCGCCACGTACTTCTCCATGCAGAACGCCGGGCAGACGTGCATCTCCATCGAGCGCGTGTACGTCGAGGAGCCGGTGTACGACGAGTTCGTCGCCAAGGTCTCCGCCAAGGTGCGCGCGCTGCGCGTGGGCAACCCCCAGGGGGGCTACGGCACCGTCGAGGTCGGCGCGATCACGTTCCCGCCGCAGCTGGACACGATCAAGGACCACGTCGCCGACGCCATCCAGAAGGGAGCCCGCGTGCTCACCGGCGGTCAGCAGGTGCCCGGGGCGGGGCGCTTCTACGAGCCCACCGTGCTCGTCGACGTCGACCACACGATGAAGATCATGACCGAGGAGACGTTCGGGCCCACGCTGCCGATCATGAAGGTCGCCGACGCCGACGAGGCGGTGCGGCTGGCCAACGACTCCCCCTACGGGCTCGGCTCATCGGTGTTCACGCGCGACGCCGCGCGCGGCGAGGCGATCGCGCGGCGCCTGGAAGCGGGAGCCGCCAACGTCAACGACGCCATGATCAACTACACCGTGCTCGAGCTGCCGATGGGCGGCGCCAAGGCCTCGGGGCTGGGCTCGCGCCACGGCGCCGGCGGGATCCGCAAGTACTGCTCCCAGCAGGCGATCGTCGTCACCGCCAAACTCGCGATGAAGAAGGAACTGTTCATGTACCCGTACAAGTCGCGCACCTCGCGCGTGCTGGCGGGGCTGTTCAAGTTGCTGTACGGCCGCGGCAGGCGGGATTAGCGGTAGGGCTCGAAGGCAGTGCGTGACCGGTAGCCAGCGGCGGGGGCTTGGAGGTTAGCTCTACTTTTCACGTAGTGTATAGCGATAGTTATACAGTAGATGCTTGAGTGAGGTTCGCGAGCGCCGCTCGGGCGCGCTCGGCGTCACGCTCGAGGGCCGCCAGTAGCGCTTTGACGACGCGCGGATCGAACTGCGAGCCGGCGCAGCGCTCCAGCTCGGCGCGGGCGGCGGCGTGTCCGATCGAAGCGCTGTACGCGCGGTCGCTGGTCATCGCCTCGTATGAGTCGGCCACCGCCAGGATGCGTGCCTCGATGGCGATCTCCTCACCGCGGAGCCCCAGCGGATAGCCGCGGCCGTCGGGGCGCTCGTGATGCGCCCCCACCCACTGGCGCACGTCGGCGAGGCTCGGGTGCTCCAAGATCTGCGCGCCGAGCTCGGGATGGCGCTTGACGATCGCGAACTCGTCGTCCGTGAGCTTCGCGGGCTTGTCGAGGATGCTTCCCGGCACACCCACCTTGCCGATGTCGTGGAGCCGGCCGGCCAGCTGCACACGGGCGGTGCGCTGCTCGGACAGGCCGAGCTCGCGGGCCATCATCTCGGCGTAGCGCCCGACGGTCTCGGAGTGCCGTGCGCTGCCGCTGAAGCGCAGGTCGACCGTCTCGGCCAGGTCGAGGACGACCGCGAGGAAGCGCTCCTCCTGGATGTCGCGTGGCAACGTGTCCGCGCGGGAGGAGTCCTGGAGGGTCTGGCTGTACAGCACGGTCATGTCACGGCCGTTCGCCTTGGCTGCGTACAGCGCCGCGTCGGCCGCCCGCAGCAGTGAAGCGGCCGTCTCTCCGTGCTGTCCGTAGCCGACCACGCCGAAGCTGATGGTCAGCGGCACCGCGTCCGCGGCGAACTCGGCTCGCAGCTCGTCGCGTAGCCGCTCGGCGACGACGAACGCGTGGTGGAGATCGGCGTCGGGCAGGATCAACGCGAACTGCTCGCCGCCAACCCGCGCAAGACCGTCGATTGCGCGCTTGCCCGCATCCAGCAGACGCGCCACCCGCTGCAGGGCGACGTCGCCGGCGCTGTGGCCCGAGCGGGCGTTGACTTCAGTGAAGTTGTCCATGCCGCCGACGATCAGCGCCACCTGCCCGCGCGCTCGACGCGCTCGCTCGAGCTCGAGGTCCAGCAGCTCGCGAAAGCCGCGCCGGTTGGGCAGCTTCGTGAGGGGGTCGGTGCGGGCGGCGTCGTACAGCCTCGCGATCAGCAGCTCCACCCGTTCGCGCATCGAGCGAATCAGGATCGCGGCGACGAGCAGCGTGCCCATGCCGACCAGCCACCACGCGGGAATCCCGCTCGACGGCGGCCTGGCGATCAGCAGGGCGGCGTAGGCCAGCCCCACGTACACGATCTGCGCGACCATCTCCCTGGCGCTGAAGAAGTACGCCGAGTAGAGGAACACCCACAGGTAGAAGAACACCAACGGGCTGGGGCTCTGCGCGGAGAAGTAGGCGACGCCCGTGATCATCGTGCTGCCGAGTGCCAGCGCCGAGCGCAGGCTCCAGCCGGGAGCCGTGTCCGCGCGCCAGAACAGCGCGCCTGCGACGACGTAGGCGAGGCCCACGATCACCAGCAGGCCGAGCTCGCTCGCCTGCGCGGAATGTGGGAGCGCCGCCGTGACCAGAGCCAGCGTCGCTCCCGCCGCGAACAGGCCGGCGAGCGCCCTGGCCATGAGCTTCGAATCGAAGCCCGTGTCGATGCTTGCGGACGTCCCCAGCGACCCGCGCGGCTCGTCGGTTCCGACAAGCATGGTCATGATTCCAATGTCGGCTGACAGTCACAAACACATGAGTCTCGTCAAGGCCCTTCCCGCTCGGGCGGGCGGGAGCAGGTGGGGTGGCGGCCGCGTCGGTGATGGCCTCGCGGGTAGTGGCCGCTGCTATGTGTTCGTTTCAACGTGGTGTATAGCCATGGCGATACACCACGTCGTGGTCGTTGTTGATCGGCGGGCGCTACGCGACCAGCGACACGCCAAGCAGCCGCTCGAGCTCCGGGATCGTGCTCTCGGCGCTCGTGTGGTGCACCGTCGCCATGCCCAGCTCCTCGGCGGGGGTGAGGTTGAAGGGCAGGTCGTCGACGTACACGCACTGAGCGCCCGTCACACCCGCACGCTCGGCGCCCAGCTCGTACATGCGTCGCGAGGGCTTGCGGATGCCCTCTTCGGCGGAGATGACGACGCCGTCGAACAGCTCCGAGAACATCTCCCGGGGGTAGCGGTGGACGCCCCACGAGTTCGACACGAGCGCCGTGCGCACGCCGGCCTGGCGGGCCAGGCGGACGGCCTCGACCATCGCGACGTCCGGCTGCACGCCCGCGAACAGGCCGTCGATGAGGCCGTAGGGCTCGACGCCGAGCTGCGCCGCGAACTGAAGCTCGAAGGCCGGCTCGTCGAGCTCGCCCTTCTCCAGCGCGATCAGCAGCTCGCGGGCGGCGGGATCGGTCCTGAAGCGTGCCATCAACGTCTCCGGCGGGATCCCCGCGTCGATGCAGTAGGCGTGGAAGGACGCGAACAGATTGGTCGTGAGCACCCCGCCCCAGTCGATCAACAGGGCCGTGCGCACGTCTCCCTCGCCGGCGTCGCCAAGCTCAGCCGCCATGCGCCACCGCCTCGGCCTGTCCGGCGAGCTCGAGCACGCCCTCGCCGAACTGCGCCAGGTAGGGGTCGTCGGTGGTCCCTGCGAGCGCGCGCTTGTAGTTGCCCTCCATGAACACCACGCTCTTCCACAGCGCGAGCGTCACGTACCAGCGCACGTCGCCGACCGAGCGGCCCGAGCGCTGCTCGTAGCGGGCGATCAGCTCGGCGCGTGTGGGGAAGCCCTCCGCGCGCGTGACGTTGCCGAGATGCCCGCGCAGGCCATCTTCGGGATCGCCGGCCTCGCTCCACATCATGCACAGGTAACCGATGTCGGCCAACGGGTCGCCGATCGTGGCCATCTCCCAGTCGAGCACAGCCGCCAGCACGGCGGGCGCGCCGAGCGCGAACAGGGTGTTGCCGAGACGGTAGTCGCCGTGGACGATCGTGGCCTGGCCCGAGCTGGGCATGTTCTCGGCCAGCCAACCGCCGACGCTCTCGACGGCTGGGATCTCACGCGTCTTGTTCAGCTCCCACAGGCCCGTGAAGCGCCGCAGCTGGCGCTCCAGGTAGCCGGTGGACTTGCCGAAGCCCTCCAACCCGGCGGCGCGCCAGTCGACCGCGTGGATCTCCACCAGCGCGTCGATCAGCTGCTCGCCGATCCGGCGGCGTTCGGCGGGCGTGTCCAGCGCGGGGGGCACGCTCGAGACGATCACATCTCCCTCGACCAGCTCCATCACGTAGAACGGCGCGCCGATCGTCGCCTCCTGCGCGCAAACCGCCAGCACCTGCGGCACCCGCGCGGGCGTGTCGTGCAGCGCGCGCAGCAGACGGGCCTCGCGCAGGACGTCGTGCGCGCTGGGCGGAAGCGGCGGGCGGGGAGGGCGGCGCAGCACCATCCGCGTCCCGTCGCGCTCAAGCAGGTAGGTGACGTTCGAGTGGCCCTCGCCGATGGGGGTCACGTGGATCTCCCCCTCGCCGATGCCGTGTTCGTCGAGGAAGGCGCGCAACGGCGCCAGCACAAGCAGGGGGGGACGGCTGTTAGCCTCCGCCTCCGCCGCAGTCTGAACGATGTCGTCTGGGGCGATCGGAGCGCTCACGCCACCGAACGCTACAAAGACCGCAACCTTCTCTGCGCTGACGTGTCTCAAGCGACCATGCCCAGAATCCGAACCCTCCTCCTCTCGCTCCTCACCTGCGCGACGCTCGCGGGCTCCGTCGGCGCCACCCAGGCGCTCGCCTCCCACGGTCAGATCACCTACTTCGAGGGCTCCGCGGCGCTGCTCGAACCAAGCACCCGCGCCCATGCGCTGGCGCAGTTGCAGCATCTCGGCGTCAAAGCCCTGCGCGTGGAGCTCCAATGGGGGCTCGTCGCCCCCGGCGCCAACAGCGCGACCAAGCCGAGCTTCGCAGCGGCCAACCCCGCGAGCTATGACTGGGGCCAGTACGCGATCCTGCTCGCCGAAGCCCAGCGTCTGCACTGGCCGGTCCTGCTGACCGTCACCGCGCCGGCGCCGCGGTGGGCGACCACCAACCACAAAGCCCCGTACGTCACGCGCCCGAACGCCGAAGACTTCAAGGAATTCATGACCGCCGTGGCCCACGAGTTCGGCTCGGAGGTCTCGACCTACGCGATCTGGAACGAGCCCAACGAGTCGGTGTTCCTGATGCCGCAGTGGAACTCCAACGGCACCCCCGCCTCCGGGCGCATCTACCGCGCCCTCTATCAGGAAGGCTACGCGGGCCTGAAGGCGGCCGGGCTCACGCATCCGAAAGTGCTGTTCGGCGAAACCGCCCCCGCCGGCTATGACTCGGTCAAGAGCCTGCTCCGCAGCGAAAAATCGAAAGCGCTGCTGCACCCGGTGGCGCCGTTGGCGTTCATGCGCGAAGCGCTGTGCCTGAACGCCAAGTACAGGAAGGCCAGCTCCTGCGAAGAGCTGCAGATGACCGGCTACGCGCACCACGCGTACACACAGCGCGAGGGCCCGTACTACGCGCCGCGGGAAAAAGACGACGTGATGATCGGCGTGCTCTCGCGCCTGTCCAACGCCCTCAACCTGGCAGCACGGGCGCACGCGATCCCGGCGAACGTGCCGATCTACCTGACGGAGTTCGGGTTCCAGAGCAAGCCGAACAAGTACCTGGGCGTGTCCGCGGCAAAGCAGGCTGAATACGACGCGATCGCCGAACGTATCGCCTACGAAAACCCGCGCGTGGCGGCGTTCTCCCAGTACCTGCTCAAAGACGACCCGATCGGCGGCCCCGAACCGGACGCGAGCTTCCAGACGGGCCTGGAGTACTACAACGGCAGCGCCAAGCCGCTGTACTACGGCTGGCCGATCCCGCTGACCGTCACCAAGGACAGGCACGGGGTGGCGCTGTGGGGCCTGGTGCGCCCGGCGAGCGGAGCCACGAAGGTGACGGTGCTCGTCCAGTCCAAGGGCGCCAAGCGCTTCCACACGCTGCGCACCGTCACGACCAACAGCCACGGCTACTGGAGCCTCAACTCGTCGACGCCCGGCCAGTACTGGCGCGTGCTGTGGACGAGCCCCACCGGCGTCAAGTACGAAGGGCCATCGATCGCCGCTTACTGAGATCGGCGGACTGGGCATCGCCGCCTACGATTAGAGGCGATGCCGGAGCTGCCGGAGGTCGAGATCACCGCGCGCCTGCTCGACGCTGCCCTGACGGACAGGCGGGTCGAGTACGCACGCGCGCCGGGCATCAACGCGCTGCGGACGTTCGACCCGCCGCTGTCGGCGCTCGAGGGACAGCGGATCGCCGCTGTGGGCAGGCGCGGCAAGCACCTGCTGGTGCACACCGACGGGGGCGGTGGGGATGGCATCGCGCTAGTGCTGCTGATCCACCTGATGTCCGCCGGGCGGCTGCAGCTCCACGACAAGCCGGCGGGGCTCCGCGATCGCGCCTCGCGGCTGCTCGTGGGGCTCGACGACGGGCGCGAGCTGCGCGTGCGCGAGTTCGGCTCCAAGCAGGCCGCGTGGGTGAAGCTGCTGCGGGCGTCCGAGCTCGAGCAGGACGACTCGCTGGCGAGCCTTGGACCGGAGGCTTGGCCCGATCCAGGCGATCGGGCTCAGCTGAAAGAGCTGCTGGACGCCCCGCGCCCGCTGCATGCGCTGCTGCGCGACCAGCACGTGATCGCCGGCATCGGGCGCTCTTGGGTCGACGAGATCCTGTGGCGGGCGAGGCTGTCGCCGTACAAGCGCGGCGCGGACCTCGACGAGGACGAGGCGGGGCGGCTGCGCGAGGCGATCGTCGAGACGCTCGGCGCGGCGCTCGCCCACTACGAGCAGACGATCGGCCTGCCGATCCCCGACAAGCTGCCGATGCCGCTGCTCGTCCACCGCCATCAGGGCGAGCCGTGCCCGCGCTGCGAGACCGCGCTCGAGGCCGTCCACTTCGAGGACTACGTGATCGCCTACTGCCCCAGCTGTCAGACCGAAGGAAGGGTCCTCAAGGACCGCCGCCTGTCGCGCCTGCTGCGATAGGGTGGCGCAACGTTGGCGGCGAGCGTACGACAGGCGGTCCCACGGCCGATCAGGCGACGCGTGAGACGGCTCGTCGGACTCTCTAGGACCGCTGTCGCGTCCCTCAACCGCGGACGTACGCACCTTCCGGCGGGGGTCCTCGATTGCACCGTCGCGACCAACGAGCACGGTGCATATTGCGTGCCGCGATCGAGTCGCCGCCGCCCGGCGGCCCAGGCGATCCTGCAGGCGCGCGTGTACGAGCCCGACACGATCGACTTCCTGCGCGGTGTCGACCCCGCAAGCGACATCGTGCACGCGGGCACGTTCTTCGGCGACTTCCTCCCGGCGCTCGCGCGCTCGCGTAGCGACGGCGCGATCGTGTGGGCCTTCGAGCCCAACCTCGAGAGCTATCGCTGCGCGCAGGTCACGACGCTGCTCAACGACCTGCCGAACGTGGTGCTCACGCACGCCGCGCTCGGCGCCGATGCCGGCACGGCCGTGATCGTCACGAGCAACCGCGCCGGGGTCCCCCTCGGCGGCGGCAGCCACGTGATCGAAGACGCGTCTTCGCTCGGCGACGGCGCCAGCCACGAGCGGGTCAGGCTGGCGAGCGTCGATGACACGGTCGCCGGCGACCGGCGGGTGGGCGTCATCCAGCTCGACGTCGAGGGGCACGAGCAGCCGGCGCTGGCCGGCGCCATGCGCACGATCGAGCGCTGCCTGCCCGTGATCGTGTTGGAGGCGGTGCCGCAGAGCGGCTGGGTCGCCGAGCACCTTGCGCCACTCGGGTATCAGGTGGGTGGCCTGGTGGGCGGCAACAGGGTGCTTCGCTGCTCGTGAGCTCGGCCTCGCGTGGCCAGACGGCGCAGGGCGCTCGAACGAGCCGGCTAGGATCCGAGCATGATCGAACCCGGCGCCGTAGCACCCGACTTCGAGCTCCCCGACCAGGACGGCAACCCCGAAGGATCGCGTCTACTGGCAGTTCAGCGATGCGCGTTGGACGTGTTCCAGGCGCTCGGTGCGAGTCAGGCCACAGGCGGAGCAGCTCTATCGAGTGCCTGTAGCACCAGCTCGTCGTGCTCCGACGGCTTGACCTTTCGTAGCACCTCGGCGATCGTGCCGGCGGGACCGATGATGAACGTCGTGCGCTCGTTGCCGAGATAGGTGCGCCCGTACATGCTCTTGGTGACCCAGACCCCGTAGGTCTCGGCGACAGCGTGATCTTCGTCGGCAAGCAGAGGGAAGTTCAGTCCCTCCTTGTCGTGGAACTTCTTGACCTTGGCGACCGAATCCGGGGATATGCCGAGCACGACCGCGCCTGCTTTGGCGTAGTCGGCGCGGTGATCGCGCACGCCGCAAGCCTGGGTCGTGCAGCCCGGCGTAGCGGCCTTGGGATAGAAGTAGACGACGACTCGCTGGCCGCAGAAGTCTGAGAGCTTGACCAGGCGGCCGTCCTGGTCAGGGAGCTCGAAGTCGGGGGCGAGGTCTCCTTGGTTGACCACGCTCGGTAGCGTAGCGACGGACAGCCGCCAACACTCGCGCCCTCGGTCGTGCACCACGTGCGCGCATACCGTGGGAGAGTCGCGCTGAGAGTCACAGCTCGCACGGCGCGTCACGCGGAACGTGGTCCCTGCGCGCATGCGTGTCCTGGCTCGGGCATGCTTTGCGTCGTGTCTCGGTGGCTCGGCGTTCCGCCATACCGCCGCCGGGCAGCCCGCCACCCACCGCCAACCTGAGCCAAGAACCACGCGCGTTGCCCTGATGACAAATGACGGCTAGCGCGAGCCTATTACGTGCCCGCGTGCACCTTGCGCTTCCACAATCTGTGAACCTCGGACGCACCGAAGCCGGAACCGCGAAGCCTGGGCCACGGACCGCGCAGGGAACGGACCGGCTCCTGAACACCGCCAGCCCGCTAGCTCCCGAATCGGCGCTCCCGATTGGCCTCTACCAAGCAGCGAGCCTTCGCGCGCTTCATAGGCAAAGATTAGGCTCCTCACCCAACCGCAAGTCGCTGTCGACCTTATCAGCGCGTAACCGTCAGGGACAATCTGGTTATGTATGTCTGGATAGATGATGTTCTTGCAGGCGAGCCCGCGATCAAGGATCGTGTAGGGCAGCGTCGGGATGAGGCCACCAGATGCCGCCTTGATCCGACCGGTTCGTGCGCTCACTTCGACGTTTGTGTGCGTCGCTGCAGGTTCACGCATCCTGGCTTCGCCGCCCGAGGGCGGATGTGGACTGCCCACCCCGTTGACCGGGGTCGTGCCCAGGTCGTAGTCGCCACGCAGCAAGGTGAGATACCAGCCTTCGCCGTCCGTGTGGCCTGCGCCAGGTGGCAAGGCGAGGACGCATACACCGTCGCTGGAGCGAGCCATCAGCGCGGTGTCATCGGCGAGCGCGATCGCCCTGATAGTCTGTCGCCCCGTGCCGAGTACCGCGGCGTTCCACGCGGATACGCACTCCGCCAAGCTCGGAAGGGACGAGGGCACCGCTGTCCGCGACTGAGCGAGGTCGGTGCTCCCGCAGGCCGCCAGCGACGTCGCTACTGCCACCAGGCAGCTTGATGTGCCCGTCGCATAAGAGGACGGGAGAGTGAGCCACCGATGCCGTTTGCGGTGCTGCTCCATCCGCTCTGGGGACTTGCTTGTGATGAACGCGCCTCTTATCACCGTGTCACCTCAAGTGCGGTCGTTCCTGTGAGTATCAACCTGTCGGGCCGCGCGACGTGGCTGTGGGCGCCCCAAGATAGCACTGGCTCGTCGGGTGTGGCCTCGGCGGGCGGACGCTGCCCTGACAGGCGCGCCCGCCCCGCCCGTAGGGGCATTCTGTTTATGGCGCTTCGGCCAACGAGGCGCCTACCACCCCCCGACGCGAGTTGGCACTCCATACTTGGGGAAGGCGATGTTCGGTGCCGGCTCCGGTCGTCACGACCACGTCTGCCGGTGGTTCTGTGCTAACGACCGCGTACCCGTTGTTCTCGTTGAGTGAGACCGGTGCTTGGTGGCCATTTGCCATTGCCACCGATACGCCTCTCCAAGTACTGGGCAAAGCGCCGACTACGTAGTAGAGGTGTTCATTTTGGAAGCTCACGTTAAGCCCCGTGGCTTCCAGACTTTCCTTTGGGCTGCACGCGCCTGCTACCCGTCCGCCCGAGTATGCGGCGATCACGCACATTCCGGTTCCTGACGGCACGATCCCGATGTCAACTCCAGACGCAGTGTCGATCTCCCGCACCTGTTCGGTGTCGATGACAATCGGTTGTGGTTCCTCTCGCGCGCTGGCAGCCATCTGCGCCGTAGCTTCCGTGAGAACGCTGTCCCGTGCGGCCGCGGGTCGGGCCAAGGCTGGAAAGAGGCTTGCTTGTTCAGAGAAAGTCATCTGTGGAAGAGCCGGGGCATTTGTCGACGGGGTGGCCGATGCGCCCGTCGTGGCGGGAGTAGCGTTGGACACAGACACGGCAGCGATCGTGGCGACTCCGCTCGCGAGCAGCGCCCCGATCACCGACATTAGCGTGCGTCTACTTGGCTTCATGTGAAGACCTCCAGAAATTGATCAGAGAATGCGATGGGCTGGGCTGATGCCGGTACCTAGCCATCCCACTTGCCCACCAAAGACTCCCAGTAGCAATTGTAGTCGGGGCCGTGTCCTTCCAAACATTCGTCGGGATACCATCCCATGACGCCAAGGTCTGGCCAATACGAGTGAGGCAGTGCATTCGTGTAGGCGTAGGTGTCAAACCTGCCGTAGGCCGAGGCCTCCATTTTCCAACCACTTAGGGTTTGGCCTTCCGTTACGCCTACATACACGGTGCCAAGAGTGTTGAGCTCGTTTGTGACGGTGCCTTCCGTCCAGTTGTGATACTGCGGGAAAGCTTTCGTAGATTCGCATTCTTTCCAGCCCGCGTTTTCTACGGAGCTGTCACAGGTGTCTGACCCAACTTCTCCAGATGTGTTGGGGGGAACCCACTCTTGGCCCCGATCCTGGTAAGCGGCCGCTGGAGACGCCACTATGGCGCCACCCGAGATGACCATCAACGCAACTGCTGCACAGAAGGTCAGAAGATATGTTCGATCTCTTCGCATAACCGTTTCGCGCCTAACCTTGGTAGACAATGTGGACTCCTCCCTAGTGGGTTGATTGCGGGGACGCAGGGGCTCGCCAACAGGTTTCGCTCGGCTGATTGATGCCGACTAGCCGAGACGTTCGACCAATCAGAGGGCAGTATGCACAACAGACTCGGCTGTGTCAAGGCCCATATATCAGCATTTGTGAAAGGAACGGACTTGGCCTCATTTGCCGGCGGATGGAGTGAGCAGTTGTAACGGAACGCACACATTTGGCATGCTTGCGGCGTGGTGCACGAGTCAGCCCGTGTAGAAGGTGCCTGGTCTTGTGCAGGATGGTGCGGCGCCTTGGTAGAGGGCGATGCGGTAGGCGGCGAGGTTGCGTGTGCTGCCTTCGGGGCGTTGGGCGCTCAGGCTGAGGGTGTCGCCGGAAGGGATAGCGGCGGGGTTGATGGTCCAGCCGGCGCCGGGTTCACCGGTGTGACTCGGTTGGACGATGTTGTGGATTGCTTCTGCGTCGCCCTGGGAGTGATCGATGACTCCGGTTTGCGTGCAGCCGGCTTCGACCCGCGCAATCGTTGCTTTGACGCCGAGCTTGACGAGTTGAGCGTTCGCTCTATCGACGCCGATGATTTCATCCATCCCCGTCGACACAGGCCGGAGGTGTCCAGCGCACCTGCGGCTCGGCGGCCTCTCTGCCACCACCGTCGTTGAGCAGCACGGCCTCCTACATCGGGTGGCGCATCGGGTCAGGAAGATCAGGCCGCCGTTGACGGCTGACCAGCAACTACGGCTGCTGCAGCTCGCGTTGAATGTGAAGCTCAAGCGCGAAGGCAAGCCAGCCGACGCGATCCGCCTGGCTCTCCTGGAGCGCGATCCGACTCGCCAAGATCCGCGGCCTGTCGAGGTTGACCGGAATCAGCCGACCATGCCGGGCAGGCGCAGGACTAGAGCCCGCTGAGCTCGCTCGGTGATCTCGGGGAATCGGCCCAGTGAATCTCGAGCCTGTCCTTGCGGCCGGGGGGCCTGACGACCGCGTAGTCGATGACCGTTTCGATCAGAGCCCGCTTGTCGTTGTCCTCGAACGTCTCCCAGTCAGCGAGCAGGCTTCTCAGCTCGCCAAGGTCCACCCGATCTGACGGGGCGATCATCGCCGTGGCATAACCCTGCCGAGCCTCGCCCAGCTCTGATTCGACGCTCTTTACTCGGGCGCGACGGCGGTGGAGCTCCTCCAGCGCGATACTCGCCATGTCGTCGTCGGCATCGACATACGCCGTGTGCGCTCGCTTGACCTTGCGCTTGGCGTCGGCCAGGTCGGCCTCCAACCCGCTGATCCGCTGCTCGACCGCGCCCATGTTGCTGGCTGGCGCCGCCCGCACCCATCTGGTGGTCGAGTTCAGCGCGTCATCGATGTGCTGGGCGAGCTCGCCGAGCGCACGGCGCTCGTTGATCGAGCAGCCCTCCGAGCACCCGCTGCCGTAGATCTTGCACGTGTAGAACCAGTATTCGTAGTGCTTCACCTTCCCGGTCTTGCGCTCGACCCTTGAGCGGCGATGGACCCTCGCCTTCATCGTCTTGCCGCAGGCGGAGCATCTGAGCAGGCCGGCCAATGTGTGACGTCGCTTGTTGGCGGCACCGGCGCCAGGGAGCCGACGAGGCGCGAGCGCTGCCTGTGCCTGCTCCCACAGCTCCCTGGAGACGATCGCCGGCTGCCCTTGTGCCGGCTGCCATCCGTCGCGGACACGCATCATCCCCAATGGCGCTTGGGAAGCGAGGATGTGGCGCACGGTCGGCGCGCTCCAGCCGCCGCGTCCTCTGCGAGTCGGGACACCGAGGCCGTTCAAGCGGTGCGAGATCCACGCTGCGCCGTGCCCCTCGATCGTCCACTCGATCATCCGCCTGAACGTCTCAGCCTCGGCCTGGTTGACAGCGAACGGCCTCGCGCGCTCCCCGCGTGTCGCGCGCTCCCCGCGTGTCGTGCGCGCCACGCGTTCGTAGCCATACGGAACATGACCGCCGTTCGGGAGTCCTTGTGCTGTCCGCTCGCGGCGTCCGGCCATCAGCTTCGTCTTCATGTCCGCCTTCTGCAGCGACGCAAACGCGGCCTGGATGCTTGCGAAGGCACGATCCTTGCTCTCGCTCAAGCGCGTGATGATCGGCGCGCCCTCCAGGTTCGGCCACTGCACCACGGCCTCTGCGCCGGCCTTGACCATCTGACGCTGCAGCAGCTCCCACT